>JACCDH011050423.1_pt1 | contig 286107 bp, 432 predicted proteins | sample 7442481 | NCBI WGS metagenome assembly JACCDH01 (sample SAMN15323433, study PRJNA562643) | freshwater metagenome | isolation source: river surface water | place: USA:Blue River Watershed | collected 2017-08-15
CACACTGACTAGATGGGCGTTTAGAGTTCGTCTTGCGAGGAAACATCTAACCGTTTTGTCCCAACTAGTGCGCTTATGGTGGAGGACAGGGGATTTGAACCCCTTTCTTGAACCACTTTCTTTATTTCACTTTACGCTGTTAAAACTATTTATGCTAGCTTTTGGCTCTTTACAATACGGCGAGTTTCGTTTTCAATAGTGCGTTTCTTTTCAGTCTCGCGCTTGTCAAACTCTTTCTTGCCCTTTGCAAGACCCATAGCTAACTTAAACTTTCCATTTTTATTATATACTCTCAAGGGTACAAGTGTCAAGCCCCGTTCTTGCGTTTGGCCAATCAAACGGCTGATTTCTCGGCTGTGCAATAAAAGTTTGCGGCTACGCTGTTGTTCGTTATCACTTGATCCGATGCTGGCACCGATCAAATAGATTGCCCCATTCATAACCTTACAATGCGAGCCTGCAATGTTACAAGTCTTAGCCGCAATGGCTTTGACCTCCCAAGACTCTAGCACGAGCCCGCACTCGTAGGTTTCGAGTATTTCGTAATCGTAGTGTGCCTTGCGATTTTCAATCATTCCATAAGTATAGCATGGATGTATGTAGCTGTCAAGTAGATGTAGCAGGAGATGTTAAAACAAAATCTCCGCCGTCCTGATGTAAGGTCCAATTTGGTAGCAGTTTTTTAGCCATTCTAGCATACAATGATTGTCTAGAGTCTTCTTTAGCAGAGAATGTTAGTGTCTCAATCTTATCTTTATACTGGACCAGAAATGCTCGCATAATGTCAACTACTGTGCTCATTACTTCGGCGCTATTGCCTGTTCCAGTTAGGCCAAATTTGTTAGCACGGTCCAGCTTGCTGCCATGGCGTTTGAACTCTACTTCCCATACGCCGTCTGTGCCATACGCATGAAACACATACGGGATTTCTCCTACATGGAATACTGCTACTGCTTCTTCGCTACCGCGAAAGCTCCACTCCCACTTTTTGCCAGGCTGGAATAGTTCTTTAATGATTTCGTCAATTTTCATTGTGTTAGTTTGATATAAACTGCCTTGTTGTCTGGCCTGTTTTTAAATGCTCCAACAGATCATCAACTTCCATTGATATCATGCGTTTTGTATATTCATGACGCGGGCCATCAATGATCCAATCAATTCCTTCGGGTCCTTGATACTTGGGAAAGTAGGCTAATTCTTGCTTCCAATATTTATAATAAATGTAAGGTTTAATGTACACATCCCACAAGTCTATTACTTTGACTCCTTCAACTTGATTATTAAAGAAGTAGTCGTAAGTGTTTAAAAAAGACACCATTGTTTCTTCTCTTAAGATGGATAACAACATGTTGCTATTTTTTTCAAACGAAACAAACTTTCCAGAGCGTGGTAGCATGTCCATTGCACGGCGGCGTGCAAACTCAAACGAGTTATACGACTCCATATAATATAGGCGCTTGTCTTTTGAATGACGATATATGTTAGGACCGTCAAGGCCTTGTATGATATCTAAATCGTCTGGTAACTTTGAACAAAAATGCTTGTAAAGTAACTGATTAGGCGGAATGCCTGTTTGTTCGTACTCGGCTAAGATTGATTCTTTTAAGCTATCAGTGTCAATGCTAACTGTTATCAGATGGAAGTTATACTTCTTCTGTAGTAGAGAAATGTTTTCTAGCTCGTTATCATTGAATCCCGGGAAATGTCTAAAGATGCAATCTAGTTTTAAGTCTTGTTCGTAAAAAGAGTGTAGCACAATTTGGCTATCAAGGCCGCCACTTAGACTTAATACAGGATTTTGTAAAGATGCTGCTAACTCGCTTGCTCTTGCTACGCATGCATCCCTAAAGTTTAACAAACGTGATGCTGGATTAACGTGCAGTATAAATTTATCAGCAACGTACTCGTATTGCCAATCTGTGTCAATTCCGGTTGTGTTCATATCAGCTATTTAAATTGCCGTTATGTTGTTGTTTTATCTTATCAGATGCGTATGTTGTAAACAAGCTAGGAAATATACCATGAACCAATAATGCCAGCGCCATACTCCAAGCAAACCACATGTGTTCAAAGTACCCCATGCCCACTTCTTTAAGGTGTTTCATTAGATAAACCTTAATAGTCCAAATACAGATCCATTGCGATTACTATACGCAAGATAGTCAACATGTGGATCGTTGTAGTTGATACTTGAGCCAAACCAAGCTGCATTTCTATCAGCTTCGCTAACTTCTACCCAAGTGCCGGATCCGTCACCTGCTTCTGTATCCGCTACCCACTTTTGTGTAACACAAGTTTGAAGATTGTACCACCACACATCACTGACTGGTGTTGCTGGTGCGGTTTCGCCTGTGTATACTCTGTGCTCTGCGGCAAAGTAAAGTGTAGTACCAGTTGAATGTAAACCTTTACGCTCTAGTGCATACGTGTCGTTGAACGATCCGTTTGCATCCTCTAGTAATTCATATGTTTCTAATCTTGCTAGCCCGTTGTTAAACAATACAACATTGCCATTGCTATCTAATCTTGGGTTTAGGTTTGCATCAACATAACAGATGAAGAATTCTTCTGCTACGCCATTGCCTGTAATTTCTAAACTTGGGATACCAAATGTATGATTGTATCCACGATGCAACTCGATTGTAGGATTTGCATCTAAGTAAACATCCTTGCGACCGTTAACAATTTGTTCACTTTGTATTCCGCTTACTGCCCAGCAGTTTCTATCAGCAATCCAGGCAAAGTTAAAGTTTGTCTTTGGTGGATTAGGTTCTGCAGACTCTGCAGGGTTCCCGCCTAGTTCAGCAGGAGTACCAGAAATAACATTTGATGTATAACCTACTAACTTTCCACAATAGTCGTAGATTGGTTCTTCTTGAGCAAAGTATGGGTCTGCTGGAGTTAATGCATTGACTGCCATTGTGTATACTTCAGGTCCAAGCAAAGGTAACCACATGTTTGTATTTTGTATACCGTCAGCATCAATTGGATAACTGCCAGTTTGCCCAACGCTTGCTACTAGTTGTTGTGCTGTTGATGTTGCACTTTTTAAGTTTGGTGCATCAGCTGGAGGATAAGGAGGGTTCCATGCTACTGCTGGAGGTCCTGCTAGTGTAGGACCACCACCGGCTACATAAGGTGCTCCAGTTGTTAAATCGTGCTTGTGTCTAAAATCAGGAAACAGTTGTCTGTTAATAGATTTGTTAAGTGCTTTCTTAACTCCTTGCAAACGCTTTGTTAGTGCATCTAATTGCTTGCCCGGAATGTTGCCCATGTTGCCAACGTGCTTGCTTATGCTTCCTAATATGCTTTCAGGGTTATAGCCGCCACCTGGACCAAAGCCGCCGTCGCCGCTTAGACACATGCTAGGCTTTGCTAGCCGACCAAGGTCGCTAATAATGGCATTTAGTTCTCTGTGTTCGGCATCAATGACTTGAGCAATAACGTCTGGAATCTTAGGGGCTTTTAAAGGGATTGCACATAAGCCGTCAAGTGCCAATAAACTTTGAACTTCGGCAATAGCAGCATTTACACGAGCAAGCGTTTCTGGAATGCCAGAAAGTTTTTCGGCTGCTTTTAATTCTGACATTACATCGTCAACTGCGGATTTTAAGTCACCTAAACCTGCAAGGCCTGCTTCGTCTGCAATTTTGTTTAAGTCTGCTGTAACGCAAAGCAACGGGCCTTTAAGCATATTGCTAATACCACCAAACAAGATAGCACAAATAATGTCCTTAATTGGTTTATTAAGGATGCCTTTGGTTGTTACTTTTACGCCGGGAATAACTGGAATGTCTGCCATAGTTGTTTACTTATAGTTTCTCTAATCTGGTATGCAATTCTCTACGTAAGACTACATCGTTGCGACTGTAACGCAACAGTATGCCAATCAAAATACCAATTGTATAAATTCTGCCGCGCTGACGAATCGTCTCAAGTGCAAACTTGTACCATAATTGTTTTAAATCGTCAGACGCATTGTACTTCATGTTATGCCCACTTAAGGTCAGGTGGCAAACTTGTGCCTGCTTTACCGCCTACTTGTTGATATGGTGCTGACCCGCTACGTGCAACAAGTACTGCTACGCTAGCTGGGCTGTTGCCACCGTGAGCAACGTGTACCCAGCGACCTTCGTAAATTAGTTGGCTAAAGGATCCGCTCATATTTTTACCAATATGCTTAAATAAATCCTTTGCCTTTAAGGACGGATCGCCTTGACCTAATATCTGAATGTCTGCTGCTCTACCGCATGGGTGATCACCGATGCTGTTTTTTGCACCAAGGGATTTATCAAATGCTGGCGTTCTATATCCAGAACTTAGTGTAATTTTAAAGCCAGCATCAATGAGAGGGTCTAGAACATTCTGACAAAGTTTTTGCCAGTTACATGCAACCTGTGTCGGTGTTAACTTTGCTTCCGGATTTGCAACAGGCTTATATTTCATGTGGGAATACTTAAAGTATTTGCTACATGGTTTGTCCCACATTGAGTCGTTATACTCTCCACATCCTTCTGGGGGAGTTGGGTTTTCTACAGGAGGGGGTGGTTGTTGTCCTTCGCCTGCACCGCTGCCCATAGTGCCGGCCATGTCCTCTTTTGCAGCGGCGTGGCCTTCTGGGGTGTCATCGTAGTAAATGACTCCACTTTCTGTTGTTCGTCTAGCTGATTTTGCCGGTGCTTTTTGCTCACACATAAAAAGAAATCTCCCGTATATTTATGGGAGATTTCATTAATTATGGACCTACAAAAACATCCGGGCTTCCTTCTGCCCTACTATGCCCGCATTCGTCGCTGTCACCTTCTCTATTAACTGGAATCCCGTTAATAAAAACAGTAGCACTACCACTTGTAGTAGATGTAGGCAAATGTAAATCATGTCCGTCTACTGTACTGCCATCTACAGAAATAGGCAAATTATTTGCAAAAACTGTAGACTGGGCAGTTCCAGAGATGGGTCCACCGCCATCGTTTTCGTCACCTAAACGATGTACTGCTGGCATTATAGTGTCATCCCTGCTGGCGCAATTTGAATGCCACTCATTGCAGATGTGTACTGACTTGCAAGTTCTTGGTCAGTATTTGCTACGCATACAACCAGTGCCTTGTTAATTTTCAAGTTGCGGGTGTTGCCTGGATTAACTGTCATTAGGTATGGAGTAAGTGCTGGGCCACCTTTTGGTCCAACGCTTAGTGTAACTGGGCGGTCAATTGTAATAGATGAAGCATCTTCGTCTTTGTATGTGCCCATTAGTTCTTCGCCTGAACTCATTTTTAGTGTAACGACATCGCCGTCTTTTTTAACATCAATTAGCATAGTTTCCTCTTTTATAGTGCTGGTAATTCATCGTAGTTAATAGCGTCACTCATAACGCCAATAACATAGTTAGTGCTTTCGTTCTCTTGTAGTGCAGTCTGTTTTTTACTTGTGTCGCTGTGTTTGTTAAACCAAGGAATTGGAGTTGTCTTTGGTGCTGGTTCCATGTACTTGATGCCAATTGCTTTTAGTGCATCTGCGGCAGTATAGTCCATAAAGTCTTTTAGAATGTTGGCATTAAGACCAATGACGGGGCCTTTCTTAAACAAGTAGTCAGCCCATGCTTTTTCTTCGCGGATAACATCCATGTAAAGCTGATATACTTCTGCTTCGCACTCTGCCTTGATTGCAGCAAAGCGCGGGTCTTCCTTAACAACTTGGTTGATCAAGAAAGCGGTCCATCCCTTGTGCAGCAATTCATCTTGTAGAATCAAACTGATAATGTTGCCGTTACCAATGAAAATCTTGTTCTCAACCATTGCAAGACTTGTAGCAAACGACACCATAAAGCGGAATGCTTCTAAGGCATAGCTTGCATGTAGTGCCATGTAGATTGCTTTAATGTAATCTTTTTCTACAACGTCTCCACCAACTTCTTTGAGGCAATTAATCTTGTGTAGTGCATCGTAATACTTGCCAACACTACTGGCCATGTCTACAATTTCCTTAGTGTCGTGGATTGTGTTAAACACTTCCTTAGGCACATTATAGATGTTGCGGATAATGTGGCTGTAACTACGGCTGTGAATGTTTGTTTCAAAGAACGTCCAGTTATAGACGAGTGCTTCAAGTTCAGGCAAACTTACAACTGGAGTAAAAATTTGACTTGGGCCGCGTCCTTGCAAACTATCTAGCGCCGTTTGACGAAGTAGGTTAGATGTAAAGATGTGCTTGATTGCATCACTTGCATCCTTAAAGTCTTGACTATCTTTAGTTAAGCTAACTTCTTCTGGAACCCAAAAGAAGCCTCGAGCAGTCTTTTCAAAGTCAGCAATCTTGCTGTATTTGACTTCTTCGAAACGTTGGATGGTAACTGGACCTGCAGGGTCCAGGAACATCTTACGATGTAAGTAATCTGATTTTGTTGTTAAGTCATATTGTTGTTTGCTCATAGCTTACATGCCTCGCAGTCGTCTTCCATATATTCTTCTTGTACAGGTAATTGAACGTGTACTTCGTCTTCTTGAACTTTTGCTCCAGCTTTGTTAATCAAGCTGTAATAGAAAGTTTTGATACCCCAGTGTACTGCTAACATTAAATTCTTTGCAATTAATGTTGTTGGCACTTTACGATCTGGGAAATGTGCTGGATTGTAGAATGTGTTTGTACTGATACTTTGATCAACATAGGCCTGGATAACTGCCGCTGTTTTTAAGTAACCTGCACAATCAGTTTGTTCCCACATTAACTGATAGTTCTTACGAACTTTGTTATTGTTATACTCAGGAACAACTTGTGTAAAGCTACCTGCTTTACTTTCCTTTGTACTAATCAAGCTCATTGGCATTTCAATACCGTTTGTGCTGTTAATAACAACACTGCTTGATTCAACGGGTGCAACTGCCATTTGTGTAGCATTACGTACACCATATTGCTTCATTTGGGCACGTAGGCTTTCCCAATCTAACTCTGGAGTAAAGTCTGTTAATTCGTTTACGCCTTCGGCACGTAATTCCCAAGGGAATACGCCTTGACCGTAACGTGTTTTGTCACTGTCAACACACTTGCCACGTTCTTTGGCAAGTTCAACGCTTGCTTCTGTTAGGTAGTATGCTTGGTGTTCCATCCATGACTTGACTTCATGCAATGCATCCTTCTCGCCATATAGCATGCCGCGTTTGGCGTGCCAGTATGCCAAGTTTGTAATACCAATACCTAGCGGACGAATTTCATCGTTGCTTAACTTAGACTGAATAGATAAAAAGTCTTGATAGTCAAGAATGTTATTAAGACTGCGATGCAGAATACGGCAAGCACGGCGCATATCTTCTGGATTTCGGAATGCTCCCCAGTTGATACTACCCAATGTACATAGCGCAATGCGCCCGGCATCATCATCAAGACGCTTAAAAGGCTTAGTAGGAAGAAGAATTTCACAGCAAAGATTACTCTGGTAAATGGTATGATACTCAGGATCAAACGGACCTTGGTTCATAACGTTGTCAATGAACACTAGGTAGATACGACCTGTATCTGTACGTTCTTTTAGGATACCAGACTTGAATACTTCTTCGGCTGACATTACCTTTTTTCTCAGTCCTGCTTGCTTTTCGTACTTAACGTAGAGTTCTTCAAACAAGGCGGTGTTTGAATAAAACGCTTGGTACAAATCTGGCACTTGATTTGGGTCGAAAAAGGTGATGTTTTCCTTGTTTTTAAATCGTCTCCAGAAGAAAGCGGACAAAACGACTCCGTAGTCCATGTGTCTAACACGAGTTTCTTCAGTGCCTTGATTATTTTTAAGAACAATAAGATCATCAAACTGATGATGCCAAATTGGATAGAATACGGTAGCTGATGCATTACGAATGCCTCCTTGACTGCAACTACGTAGATCACCAAACCATTTCTTTAGGAACGGAATCATACCAGTGTGCATAATTTCCCCGCCACGAATAGGCGATCCTAGTGGGCGTAGACGACCAATCTCCAAACCAATGCCGGCTCGCTTGCTGGCATACTTGGCCATCATCTCTCCACTAGCAAATATAGAATCAAGGTCGTCATCGCTACGGATAAGAACGCAACTACTAAACTGTTTAGTTGGAGTGCCAAGCCCAGCCAGCACAGGAGTAGCAAGAGTGAAAAGACCATCACTGGCAGCATTGTAATATTCCTTAATATAACGCATTCTTGCGCTGTTTGGTTCTTCTTTATGCATAACCGTTGCTGCCGCAACCATATATCGAACTTGAGGAGTTTCATAAATTTCCTTTGTAGCACGGTTGCGAACAAGGTACTTTTCGATTAACTGCTCAATAGCCGCATAAGAGTATTGTTCATCTTTCTCATGATCAATGAACTCGTCCATTTTGTTCCAGTCAGCTTCAGTGTACCACTCTAATAGCTCAGGGGTATATAAGCCAACTGCTACGTTTTTCTTTACAATGTCGTATAGCCTAGGAGGTTTGTAATCTCCGTATACATCTTTACGCAACATGCTTAGTCGTTGCTTGCCGGCTACATATTGGTAATTTGTGTGCCCTACTTCAGGGTTGCTTTCAACGTCAATTAAGTCAACAATAGCACGTAGAGTAATTTCGTCAATTTCTCTAGTACTGATACCATCATAGAAATGAGGCTGAGCTTTAATCTCAATCATTGACTGACTTACGTCAGCAGTCCCTTGACACACTTTGCTGATCTGTGCCTGCCATTTTTCAACTGCTAGCGGTTCTTTTACACCGCTACGTTTTTGTACATTAATTGTATTTTTATTCATATTCTCAATCATCAATCCCATCATACGCAACACTTTCTAGTAGGAGCATTTACTTACCACGTAAGTGTGCGTAAAATCTTTATACTTTAACCAGGTTTGCGAGGTCGCTAGGCGCCCATTTTTGTAAAACTTCGACCTTAGCTTCGTTAACATCTACTGTTTCGCCATCGTAGTAATTTAACAATTCGTCTGAAGGCAACAATACCATTAAACGAGGATTTTGTTCTACCATGGCTAAAACTAAGTAACATTCTATGCCTGCTAATACCAAGCTATAAAATATACCAAGGCCTTGTGCATTAGGGCAAAACGATCCGTTGCCAATGAGAGTCCACGGATCTGGCCATGTTTCTTGACGCCATGGATCAAAAGTCTTATTAACCATTGGAACAAACTTCCACCAAGTTGCAACTTCTTGATATGCGTCATTTAAAGCAAGGGTTTTAAGTTCGTTGCGCCAATCTCGCCATGCTGCGAGTTTGCCTTGCTTATCAACGAACCAATGTTCTAAGCTACGGTTTTGCACTGTGATACTTATACCAACTTGTAATACTGTTCTACTCGACGAAGCCACTGATCTTGATAATAATCAAACTCTGCTCCTTCGATAATAAATTCTTGATAAATGAAGTCTGCTGAACACATAAAGATTACACCTTTCCTAATCTTTGTGCCCCATACTTCATTGTGTGCTAATGCGTATGCTGTTGTTTGGATAAAGTAATCTTCGATCCATTCTTTCTTCTTTGGCTTGTTAGTTTGCTTATGATCCATGATAGCATCGCTGCCGTCATGCACGCCTACTAAGTCTGTTGTACCAGCATAAAGGCCTGGGCAATATAGTTGTACCTCTGTACCCCACACTTCATTGCACTTTGCTAAGCCTTCGGAAATGATAATGCCTGCCATGCGATGACTTTGTTGGCTATAAGGATTAGAACCAGGTTGGCCAGCATCGCCTGACAGTACATAAGTTTCCAACCACTTGTGCATTCGTGTGCCACGACTTGCAGCTTCGGTTGTAATTTCCTGCGCTTTCTTTTCACCAACACTCTTGCGCCAATTTGCAAGAGCTTGCTTCTTTTCTTCGCTTTTGGTTTTGTCTAGGATTGTAGTAACACTAGGGACACGCGAACCGTCGGGCGTTTCGTATAAACGACTAGGCCCGTCAATTCGGTTTAGGGGTTTGTATTCGTATTTTGGGTTATATGTAATCATTGTTGTTTATTATACACAGAGGTATAACAAATGTCAACAATTACCATGCAATAACCCATTGGAAAGAGGTTTCGCCAACTGGATTAGATTGGCGTTCAATGGTATATCCTAAATCAGAAAAATACTGAATCACCTTTGCCATTTGCAAAGTTTTCTGACGGTCATCTCTTACGCCTGTCCAAGTATTGTAATATTCATTAGCAAGTGCAAACCCTGTATCAGTTGGATTCTTGGCCATTGTACTTGTGGTAGCGACTGTAACTGATACTTTGCCTTCGTTAGAAGCGATAATAACTGCTTCTTCTAAGTCTCGGATTTCTCTTAGAACATAAATGTCTTGCAATGATTTTAATCGTGCTTCTGATGCAGTTAGCATTACGCGGCTCATAGTCCTAAATCCTTTCGTGCTTGTTTAACTGCATCTCGACCAACAACTTCTTTATTTTGTTCTGCTTGGTCTTGTGTATCCGCAGTTGGTACAGTTGTCAACATAATTTCATCGTTGTTAACATCAGAGACTAGATCATTATTTTTAGCCTTAAACGTTGAAATTAGTCCGCGGATAGCATCAACTTGGTGCGTTGCACTAAAGCCCATTTTGTTTAGACGTTGAACTAAATCTTGCATAGGCATGTTTGCTAAGCCGTCATTTTGTGCTTTAATTAAAAGCATCTTAACGGCGTTAGCAAAACTGTTATCTACGCTGGCTAGTTCAAGCAATATCACTCTTCATCTCCCTGCCAGTTGGTTCTTCTTCTGGGCCTGAGCTACTTGGGAAAATTGGAGCTTCACTGTCAGCAGCTTCTTCACCTGGAACTGCTGGTAGCATGTCAGTGCTGCCGCCAGATGTTAGTCCAGTTAGTGCTGAATCTAGTGTGTCTTTTGTTTGCATCAAACTGTTAATAGCACCTTCTAGGGCGGCCTTAACTGTTTGTGCATATTGCTCACCTGCGCCATCACCAAAGCGTTGTTTGATTTGGTCAACAAGTGTAATCATATCTTTACCTAGCATGTCAGCTACGTCTTCAATCATGCCTTGGAAGTCTTTGTTCATTGAACGAGCAGCAATAACAACTTCGGCTTGATCTAAATCAGCATCGTCTAAGTCTGCTTCGAATAGAACTGAATCAACGTCTGCCATTGATTCGTATACTTCGCGCTGTAAAATAGCACGAGTATATTCAGCGCCACCGCGGCTTGCTAGTGTGTCAATTTCTTGCTTAACACGTTCTAGTTGCTCACGTAGGGCACGGCCGCCAAGCTGCTTAACGCTTACGCTTTCTTTGCGTAGAGCACGACGAGCAGCTTCTGCAGGTGTTTGAATGGTTGTAATGTCATTAAATTTCATAATGGTCTCCGATGCTTTATTTAGTGTTTTGGCTTGCTCATTCTGTTCATTCTAGCCGCACGTTTGCTTACCTGGTTGAACTTTTTAGTTCTACGGGCTCTTGCAATGAATCTTTTTTTGAATTTGGCTTTTAAACGCTTAAACCTGATGCTTTTTTTGATATCTACACGTTTGCTACATGTACCTGCTGAGCTAACAACTCTGCCCTTTTTGCGGCCGACTGTACAGCGAACTTTGCGTTTAATTCGCTTTCCGGCGCGGGCCCAGACTAATTTAGCTTCAACAACTATTTGCATATTATTTTGGTAGGTGTGTAATTACATAACCTAGCATTGCTAATAAACCTACAATGACTGTGGCAGTGGATGTTACCATAATCTTGAACTTTTCGTCCTTAGCATTGCTCAACAATGTTTTAATTTCACTTAGATTTTTTTGATTCTCTGATTTAAAAGAAGAAAAATCATCATGGATTTGGTCTAAACGATCCTCCACTGACGTAATCTTCTCTTGAAGTCTTTTATATCTTTCGGCGCACAACTCAACGTGCAACTCTAAGCTGGAACTTTCCGTTAACATAGCATCAATCATCCACAATAAAACACCCTCATTGCTCTTGCATTTGAGAGTTAACAGTTGAGCCTAAAGTTGTGCCTAAGTGAGTCGTGGTAATACAGGGGTTGTTTATATAGATATATTTAGCTCAGATTAAAAAGAATCGTGTCGGATGTAGAAGGTGTTCTTGTTTGGACCAGTTGTTATAAAGGTGCCGTCGAGAGCTGCTGTTTCGTTAAGCCCGGTATACGCTACAAGCCCCTCAGTATCAGCTGATAGTGTTTCTTCTGTCATCTGTCCTTGCCTGTCAGCAATCCATTTTAAACACCATACACGGTGTGTTCCTGTTATGTTATCTCCAAACAAGCCGCCTGTAACGTCTTGTTGATCTATGCACTCGACGCCAGCTAACAACGGCTGGCCGCGGCTTGCAATAATGTTCATAATAGATGCAAGGTTGCTACGGCTTTCATTACGGTCTGGACCAATATCATATAATGTCCAGGCCGTGAAAAATTCCGGATCGGCACCCATGTGCGAACCCGGAACCATCCAAGATTTCTTATCGTCTTTTTTCTGCATTATTTTATCGAGTGTATTGCTTTACCTACTGCATATCCTGCTAAGCCTGCTGCACCTACTTTGGCTACAGACTTTAAAAAGCTGTCACTTGATCTAGAACCTGCAATTGCGCCTGCGCCCAAGGCTGCTAGTTCTGCATTACCTGCTGCTGTCATTTCGTAACCCTTGTTCTTAGACAATGCCTCTAGAACTGGTAACAGTTCGCTACGCTTACCGCGCATACGATAATACTGCAATAGTCTTGTAATGCATAGCTCACGTTGATGGGTAGTTAAATTTTCCCAGTCTGTGATTAGTCTACGTAGACTTTTGTAATTGCTGATGTCAATGTTCATTTGCCCTTCTAAGCGATACATTAATCTAATAGCGGTAATACGATCAAGCGAACCAGTTGCGATCCCAATCAAGAACTCTTTAACTAATTTAGCATTGGTTTGAAGCTGATTGGCTAACACTAAATTCTGATCATGTGCTTTTAGCTGTTGAGCGGTAGGGCCCATTGGGTTTAGCATAATATGCAAGCCTTGATATAAGTCTGTACCACTTACACGAGGTGCTGTAAAATTACCAAACATTAGTGTACGGTGTGCATAGTCTTGAGCAAATGGTGCTGTTTCAAATTCCTTGCTTAACATATAAAGAGTTAGAAGGTTGATAAACACGCTGTCAACTGTGTCACGCAGTGTTAATTGATTCAAGTAAGTGTTACGAAACATCTTACTTTCATTGCAATTTTCAAGGATAAAACTAAAGCTGTTGTCTTGGTTGTCTTCCATTTTATTTTGCCTTATCCTTCATAAACACTGGGCGATTAACTAGCTTAATCTTGCCGTGTGGTGTTGCGGCTACGAATCCTTCGTGACCGCCTGCTGTTTGTACTCCGCCTGTATCAGCTGCAACGTGTGTGTCAAGCTGATCTTTAATTTTGTGCTTGATAATAGTAATGCCAGCAACAATGTCCCAAGCTGTTTGGAACGCGTTACTGAACTGTTTAATGTGTGCTTCTACGTTTGCTTGCTTACTAGCACTTAATCCACTAGGACCTTTTAGCCATGTCATGAACTCTTTTGCTACTGTTTTACCGTTTGTAATTTCCTGGCCGCTACGTGCTTTATAGTTGATAAAGCTCTTAAAGATGTCAGGTAAGTTTGCAATCTTTAATGTGCCAATTGTAAATGGATCTAGCATGTCATCAATTAAGGCTGCGGCTGGGCTATTGATCAATGCTTGCACTTTTTTAATGTCTGCCGTTGGCATGTTTACTGCATGCTCGTGCGTTAAGTTTGTTGATGGACCAAAAACTACTAGGCCTGGTACTGTCTTAATGCCAACTGCATCTGGGCTAATTGGTGTAGGCTCAGCAGTTGCACTGCCAGCTTCGTCTGCAGATTCATACATACCATGTACTGCAATACCTGCGCGGCTTCGAGCAATTTTACGACCAACATCGCTCGTCTTGTCAATGTGGTATTCTACTTTGTTTGGCTTAAAATTAACACGCTCGTCATCTGTTGTTAAGTCTGCTGGTGTCATCCATAGCATATCGCCTTGGAACATTTTACCAACTTGTTTTGCTGGGGTAGCACGTTTTAACAAATCGTATATTGCACCAAACTTTGCAGCATATTCTGCACGACCCGGAGCATCTGGTTTGCGATTGTAAATCATTGCGGCAACCGCACTAGGGTTTGACGGACGACCGTCGTATTTCTTTGCGCCAATGCCTGCTTTGTCAGTAACGATAAATGTTTGCTTATCTAGCCAGCCAAAGATAACGGCAGGTGAGCCGTCCCACTTAATTGTTGTTGTTTCGTGGTGTGTTTCAGCAGCATGTGTTAATGCTGATAATGCTCGTTGAACACCTTCGATACCGTTTTCATCAAACATAATATCTTCTGGATGGTCAATACGAGCTTTGGCTTCAGAGAGCTTGCGGCGTTTTGGTTGTGCTACTTCAAAAATCTTCATGGTGTTGGTGGATGTGATGCAACCCAGGCTTCTCTGGCTCTAGTGTATGCATCTCTCATTTGGTCTGGCGTTAAGGCTGGGTTAGCAGCAAGTGCAGCTCTAACAGCTTCTTCACCTGCATTGTGTGCAGCCTCAAGATTATCTATTTCTTTTTCAGCAGCCGGCTTCTCCGGCTTCTCTGCGGCAGGTGCTGATGTTGCATTAAGATCTAATTGATCTAAGTGATTCTGTAAAAAGTCTGAACCCCATTTACGTATTAGATCAAATGATTGTGGGCGGCCTGGTGTTGCTTCTGACTTTGCAATCTTAATCCAAGCAACAAACAAACGTTGCAAGGCGGCGGCAATTCGTTGTGAATATGAATTTACCGTTTTAGGATCTAAACCGTTTGCATGCATACCAATGGCATTTTTAACAGCCTGAATTGATACAATTGCAGGTGGGCTAGATATAACTGAATCTAACTCTGCCGCATCAGCGTTTAGGTATTTTGCTTTTACTTCACGTACAATGTTAACGATTAGTTCTTCGACACGATCTTTATAAACTTCGTTGGCCTTTAAGTCTCTTATCACCGGAGAATCACGTGATGCTAACGCTTGCATTAGTTCGATACCAAGTTTGTTAAAGCCAGTTACTAAGTCTTTGCCAAGCTCTACACCGTCTGCCTCAGCATCTTGTTGAGATGTTTCTAGGAACATAACTGCGGCAGCAATAATTAATGCAACTACCTTTGTAGTAGCGTCTACATCATTGCCTCTGGAGTTAATTGCGCCACTTAAAATATCATCATAAGTTTGACGTACTTCATTATCTTCGGCAGCTTTGCCGTTTAAAACTAAGCGCAATAGCTCAGCTTTGTTATTCTTTAAAATCTGCTTGATCGCAGCTGGTTCAACTTGAATAGTTTTTTCATTGGCAACAACCTTAGGCAACATTGCTATTGCAGTTTTGTAAATCATGCCAATTGGCATTGGAGTTGCGCCGCTTTTAATAGCGTTTAACTCATTGCCTAGGCGATTTAGAATTTGCGGACGGGCAACATTAACAAGTGCATCTGCAAATTTGTTCAATGCAGCATTGTTGTTCATTAGTGCGCGGATGACCCCTGTTGGGCCATCACCGCCTGCCATAGCTTTTACCTTGCTAACAAAGTTATCTAAGAATCCTTCGTCTAATTGTTGTTGTAAATCAGAAACTTTCACTGTTCGTTTTCCTTGATAGCGCGAACACCCCTGGTAAATTTAGCAGGGTCTCCATTTTTAATTGCCAACTGTAATCGACGAACTAGCTCTTCGGCTTGATGTTCTGGATAGTTAGATTGAATAATTTCCACAAGGTTAATTACACGAGCAATAGCCTGTGTAGCAAGTCCTTCAACAAGCAGATGCTTATCTTGCTTTGGGACTAGTCCTGTGATTTCTTCTAAAATGCTACGAGTTTGTTTACGCATGATTATTGTATTTAGTGGTAAATAGAGTTATAGGAGACTTTGAAAATGCAACTTTCCCCAAGCGCACAAGACTTGAGAAATCTAGCAACCCGTTTACAACAGATTAGCGAGTTTGAAACACAAACCGCTGCCGATACGCACAATGCTGAGCATGATATTAGCGACAGCGAACTTGCTCGTTTAAAAATGGCACTACGTCCATTGGTTGGTAGCGACATGCAGAGCCGTTTTACCCAGGTTCTAAACAAGATGATTACCAGCCAACCAATTACGTTTGCTGAATCCAAATTGATCACTTCTGCTTTCATTAGCATGGCTGATATTATTGCAGGTGATTCGTCATTGATTGCCCGTTTACGCAAGGACATTAAAGACTATAATGCTGAACATAACGGCGATAACGAAGAAGGTGACGAATACAATCCAGATTTGGAGCCAGAAGATTTTGATGCAGTAGAACCAACAGCCGATTTGGAAGAACCAGCTGATGATTCTCAGTATTCACTAAAGTAATCAAATATCCCTGCTCACAATAGCCCTTAGTGCGTCCCTGTTTACGCTAGTAGCAACAGGAGTAGCTAGGGGCTTTTTAGTGTCTGGTTTATCTGCCCAAGGCGCACTTAACACATCAAGCGGGCCCGACGGAACAGACGACGTGTTTACTGTTGTGCCTCCTGAATTAGTACGCTTTAGCTTGTCATAAACATCACCAGCTTTCATGGTAGTACTTGCGCTATCTTCAGCAGCATCACTGATACGCAATGTGTCTGGATTAAAGCTCAAATCAATCTTTTGTCCAACTGCGCTTGAACTTCGAGTCTTCATAAACTGCAATTGTACCATAGAACGTTCGCGCATTGTAGGAGTACTGTAGATACCAAATACGTTGTCAGCAGTTTGAATCTTTGACAAACCACCAGCAATCATAGAATGGTCAAATTCAACGCTTTCAACCGCACTACGGTTTAACTGCGAAGCTGTTGCTAGCAATAGTTGCTCAGTAACAACCATGTTACGTAATTCTTCTGCTACTAGTTTGTCCTTAACGAACATGTCACTTACACTAATCTTTTGACTTGCTGGCATCATCAAGTCTAAGTAGTCAACTAGAATAGCATCTACTTTAATCTTACGCTGTGTTTGGAATTCACGCACCCATGCTAACAAGTCATTTGCTGTAATGCCGTTTGTTAGCTGTACAATTTGTAATACGCCTGCTTTCTTTGCATTGATACGTACCTTAAGGTCAACGTCTTCTAGTCTCTTAAACACTTCGCGGGTAGGAGTATCTGTAAGCATAGCGTCCATACGCATAGCACACAAACCTTCTGCAAGTTCTAAAGAGAAGTAAACAACGTTAAGCCCGGTCATCGACCAATTAAGTGCTAAGTTTTGCAAGAACAAAGATTTACCTGCACCAGATGCACCTGCAAAGATGTTAAGCTCGCCTCTGTTAAAGCCGCCGTACAACTTGTCGTCGAGAGTCTTCCAACCAGTGCTTAACTGACCGTTGTTATCTTTTAGTGCTTCAAGGCGGCCCTTAGGGTCTGCAAAGTAATCAGTACCAAATGTTTTAGGCAAGCCTACCTGTACTGCTTCTTTGATTAGCTTTTCAACGGAACCATACTGGCTTTTGTCTAGTAAGTCAGCACTGGTTAGAATTGCTCGTTCAAGTGCTTTGTGTCTTGCAAAGCCTTCAAACTCATCTAAAAACCATTTGCTATGTTCAATACCCACATCGCCAATTGCTTTTAATTCTATTCCGCATGTTGCTGTAATTTGTGCAATATCTGGAATATTAGCATGTTCATTTACATAGCTCTTAATAAACTCTGCGGCGCTACGCAACCGTCGATCAAAATATTCAGCATCTAGCACGTTCATGCAACGTGCTGCTAAATCCCTGTTGCTTACCAGAAACTCTAAGAACAGTTTCTGCAAGTCATATCCGTATTCTTTTACTTCACTCATTTATAATCCTCTAAGGTCACTGGCACCAGCGCCTTGCTAATAATTTAATCTTCAACGGACTACTCTCAATCGCCGATAACACGCTTTGCAGTGTAGCAACTCGTCCAAAATGCTGTGCAGCTTGGTTTGCATCTTTAATGCCATCTGGCCAATCTGGAAAGCTAACGTTCCATCCTAACTCTGCGGCTTGTAATGCTAATGTAAGGCCAGCTTTGTCTCTGTCTGGTAGTACCACTGGTTCATTGTCAATATCTTCAATGATCTTTGCTTGTTCAGGGCTTATGCTGTTTGTCATAATTGCAACCCCGTCAAGTGTAAGTGCATCATATTCGCCTTCTAAGACAATTGTATACTTACGAGAATGACTTTGGTGGTCTAAGTTAAACACAAAACTAGGTGGCCTGCTAGCAATTATTTTTGCAGTTTTCTTATCAGGTACATCACCAATCCATCGAGCATTATAACCAACTAGCTTGCCTTCGTCGTAAAAGGGCAAAATAACTCGGTTGTCCATTCCCTGTACTGGACTGCTGCTAGTATACCACTCTGGCACAAGCTCTAGTATGCCTCGCTTGTCAAGATATTCAGCGGCTTCTAATGTAATAGGTTTAACAGCCCAGGGCCATTGGATTTCAGGCCAGCTTGGCTTTTTAAATGGCTCGTCAACGATTGTTTCGTCTTCGACTACCTGGTCCCACAACTGTATTTTTAGTCGTTGGATTTCACCTTCGTCAATGCCAATGGCTCGCATTAGCTTGATTAGCTTAATACCTAACTTTTGTCCGGGGCGCCAGCCTGTAGTGTATCCGCAATTAAAGCAATGATAACCAGTACGATCTTCTTCAAATTTAAATCCGCCGCGCTGGCGAGTATCTGGACGTGCTTGTCCGTTTTGAACGCACATAGGGCAGTTCATAGTCAACCAGCCGTTGCTATGAGACTTAAATGTAGGTAGGTGTGCTTTAAGCGTGGATTCAACTATACTCATTATGAGTTAGTTTACACTCTTACAACTACTTTGTCAAGGGTTCCGGAGTTCGAAGGGCTATCTGATCTAATTACTCGTAGCCAGCGGACGCCTGCATAGTAATTGTATGGATCGATACCAGTGTAGCCAGCTAAGTTTAAAGTGTCCACTGAATAGTCTTGTGGTTTTAGGTTAGCCCACATTGTTGCTCCAGTTACGTTTTCGTCCATTGTACCTTGAACAATAACTGTACCAGAGTAGTTAGATGCATAAAGACCAACTGTGAATAGTGTTGTGTCCTTTTTATAGAACATAGGACCGTTAAACGCACTGGATACTAAAATGCCATCAACGTTTGTCCAAGAAGTAACTTCGTTTGTACTGCGGCTTGTTGGTACAACTGCATCTTTTACTTCTACATCAAACGCACCTTGTTGGGCACGGTTCCAAGTTAGTGCAAGTTCTAAACCGTCTTCGTTGATTATAGTAGCACCAACAGAATAAAGGCCAGGGCCAAGTGTCATTAAATCTCGAGCAAAAACTGTTAAACGAGCTTGTCCGTTTTCGGCAACTGTAGGCATTACACGGCGACGGAAGATAGTAGCACCTGTTTCACGATCCCACATTGTAATAGTAATTTCTCTGCGTAGGAGACTTACAGGTCGACGATCAGCACCAGAAATAGTTAGATCTAAGATATTGTCCACGCCTTTAAACCATACAATACGTTGGTCAGTATAGCTAGGTGCGTGACGGGTAGCACTAGGGCCTGTTCCTGCGCCAGAATAGTTTAATGTTGCTGTTGGTATGCTTGAGTTTAGTACGGCCATACAGTTATTTAGCAGACCAGCAATTTCTAAAATGATAAGTAAATGCGATGGATAATAAGGTCAAAGAATTTCTGGAACGTTTCCCCTTTATGAGCTTAGTTCGCTACGGGGAAAACGAGTTAGTTGGTATTATCCAAAATAGCGATAACGTTGTTGTTACAATGTACGTTTACAATCTACTACGATCAGACGAAGATAAACTTGCTTTAATTGAGCAAGGTGACGAATGGTGGTGGGGTAGCAATCGCTTAATACCAATTAACATTGTCCTAAAAGAACCAATGCGTAGATTTAGCTACGCATTGAAAACCTTCTCGACCAAAGACTTTGAAGTACTATACGGTCACCAAACTAGCCTTACAAATGTCATTACTAAACGTACAAAACGACGTCAAATTAGCTTGATTAGAAAGCTAGATTAAGCATACTCGGCACTAATTGCCTCGCAAATTAAATTCATCTGCGCTACTACCGCAACTGCATACGCAACTGCGTGTGCCTTCTTAAAGTAGTACTCACCATTCTCTGGCTTCGTCCATACTTCCTTCATAATCGTCGGCCAGGGCTTCCCAATCAAATAACGCTTCGCTGGACGAATCATAGCAAGGACGGCAGCTAATTGTTCCACGGAAGTAGGGCAAGTCTTCTTCAGTACATCCTGGTGCCCGTTCAAATGAAATAACAGACTTACAAATTGGTCGTCTAGCAATAAATCCCATAATGGCTCCTGTTGTGCTAGTTGTTCAAGATGCTCTTTGCTTTTTACTTGTTGGTATAGACTCACATTAAGCAAGTCTACTTTGAAGAAGCCTAGTTCTTCGGCTTCTTTGTAATCTAGGTCGCACCAACCTGTGAATGGGTTTGTAGGAACTGGATGAAAATAAACTCCAGTCTTGTGCTTTTGTCGTGTACCATTTGGCATACGTTGCATTGCCGGTACATGTTTTAATAATCGTAGTACTTGCTCTCTATCAGCAAAATCAATGTCTACGTCTGGTAAGTTCATTAAATCCTCTTATGTCTATACACTTGCTCGACCATAGTCATAAGATCTGATTGCTGTTGTCTAAGCTCGTGTACTTCTCTGGTCATTTGGTCAAGTAGTTCAAGTACGACAACGATTCTCTCTTCTAGCTGTGCGTAGCGAGAGCCTGCTTCATTGTCGTGTTGATCCACTGTGCGCTTTTTTTGTTTTGTTTTATTTTGTTTTTCCACCATTCTGTGTCCACATGCTTTGTAATTGTGTCAATTTGTCCAGGCTCCATTCTATCAAGTAAGTATTGTGCTTCATCAGTTGAATAAATTATCCACGGGCTAATACGTCCTGTAGTTATCATATTCATACCTGTTGCTGGCGCAACTCTTTGAAAGAAATCTTCCCATCTGTTACCAGTTTGTTCTGCCCAAGTGTTCATTAGAATGACTGTTCTTTCTAATGCACGTTCTGCCGTTTCTTTTTTAGCAGCTTCTTGAACATACAACTGGTAGGTTCCTGGCTTTGTCCAATCAGTTAATTTAACTCCCATCTTGAAGAGCCATTGTACAAACTTGTCTCCTTCAACCGGGCGCAATTCAATTAAGTAGTTGGCAAATTTTACAAACCCAATATAGTCAGCACTCCTTATAAAGTCGTCAACTGTTTTTTCTTTTTTGGTGTTAGGACTTACGTACTTCATAAAGTCTTGCCACACAGAAAAAGCAATACGACATTCGGGATCATCCTTGCTCATCCATCTGCGTTTCTTTTCGCACATGTGGCTGCTCAAGGTTCTTTCGCGGGTGAAGGCTTTTCCACAAAAGCGACATTGATAATCCGACATAGTTATTTAAACAAATCCTTCAATTCGGTTTTAGTAGTATTTTTAGATACAGCCATTTCTTCTAATCCATCTGTACCATTAAGTTCTTTGAATAGATCAATTTCATCATCGCTGAGTGACGGGAACTGTTCAATTAGCCAGGCAGTTAGCTTATCCTTCTTGGCACCTTTAGGCGGGATAAACTCGTGGCGCATCTTTTGGCCAAGCCCACATAGTGCAAGTGCTCGCCAACGTAGCTCGTCATGGGCGCTACCAACTGATACATAGTCTAGATTGCTCAAATCATTAACCATTGTTAAGTAGTGCTCTTGGATCTCTTGTGTCCCTTGTACTTGGCTTGCCCAGCGTTGGGCCATGTATGTACTAAGCGCCTTAAGTCCGTCATCGTCTAGCTTGCTATAATAATCACCGTTGCGTAGATCAACTGCTGCCATTACTTGTTCAATGGGCAGTTGATACTTTGCTGTTGCTGGTGCTTTCTTTTTAGTAGCCATGCTGTATATTAAAACCAAATCTTGTTAAGGTCAAGTACTTCTGGAATCTTATTTGTTTCTTTGACGAAGAAAGCACATTGGGGTGACTCGCCACCTTCCAATGGAACTGCTAGCAGGTGTCCAAACTTTAGTTTTGGCACGTACCATTTAACTTCTTGATAGATGTTAATAACTTCTACCTTCTGCCATTCTGGTTTGTAGCCATTGATAGGGTTAAAAATAAATGTACTAAACCCACGGTCGTTAATGCTCATTACATTGATAACTTCTGGTTCGCCGTGATCAGGTTCGCCAATGACCAATGACCAGTCTAGAGGAACTTTTACTTCTCGATTGCCAATGCGTAGCACTGCCGCAGGACAACTAAAACTTTCCAAGAAAACTAGAGGGACAAACATGTAATCCACTTCGGCTGGGTTGCTGTAATCAAGTACCCCATATCGTAGGTCCTCGTCAATTTCCTCTGGAAGTCTGTCTAAGTCGTATGACTTGTTATCTACTGTTAAAATATTCATTTGTACTGTACCTTTATTGTTTCGTACGGATAGTTTGCATCATCATAAAACTTTTTGCGTTTGCTTAGGTGTCGCTTGGCAAACTTTGCAGTGCTGGTCATGTCCCAGATTTGGACGAAGTCCTTGTCTTGAGCTTTGCGGATACCTCGTCCAATAGATTGGATAACGCGAACAAAGCTCTTTCCGGGCTCCAGAAGAACCAAATTAAAAATCCTAGGAATATTAATACCCACAGCGGCCACACCATAAGTCGCCACAATAATCTTGTTATCACTAACTGTAATCTCATCATATTCTTCTTTGCGATCTTTTGATTTCATTGCGCCGCTAACAAAGACGCTATCGGGCAAACGCTCAACAAGCATCTTGCCTGCTGTAATTCTATCAACTAGCACAAGAGTGTTTCCTGTTAAGCCGATTGCACCAATTGTCTTTGCTAATTCATCCATCCTACGCTCATTGGTGGTAAGGTAAGATAGTTCTTCTTGATACGTTTTGTATTCAACTTTGTCGTCGTATTGCAACACTTTAACATGGCAAGCAGATAGCACACCAATGTCTTGTAGCTCACTTGCCTGTAGCCTATGCAATACTTCACCTAAGCAGGCAATCAAACTAATATACTCGTGTTCGTCTTTTGGGATAGTCCCAGTCAAGCCCCAACGCAAAGGTACATTAGCAAAAATACCTGTTAGCAATTGGCGCAACACATCAGCTTTGGCCATGTGTACTTCGTCTACAATAACTGCAATCAAGCCATCAGTTAGTGCTTCAATTCCTACTGCACTTGTCCCTTCTTTGACCTTCTTTACTAGACTGTTAATACTTTGCCATGTTGCAATAGTATGTGTATGAGTTAGATCTTTTTCGTCACCAAAGTATACACCTACATCAAGACCTAAGTTTACATAGTCAGCATGTGTTTGGCGTACTAAGTCTTTGTTAGGTACAATAACAAGAGTGCGTCCATATGGCTCGGCACACTTACTCATACCTGCTGTCATTAATGTCTTACCAGCACCGGTTGCAATTTCTTGCACCCCTTGCGTGTTTTGTAGGAACCGATTAATAATCTCTACTTGGTAATCTCGTAGCATAACAGGTTGCCCTTCAAACGGGTGTCCTTTTGGCCACAAGATATGTGCAAACGTATCTTCGGTAACTTCGGGAAAATTGAAATTTTGGGGCTGGCGCCTGTCGTCAATTTCAACTTGCCATCCTTCCTCGCCAATGATAGGTAGCACCCTATCAAGTAGGTTAAGATATGTTGCACCGGCTGTTGTAAAGAAACTTATCTTACCATCCCAGCGGCCTAGCCTAAATGCAGGTACGTGGTATGCGTATGGTAATTGATATTTTAGTTTCGCTTCACAGCGGCGTCTTGTACTTGGATCAAGGTCATGAAACTTAACATTAACCTCGTCGCGAATTTCTAGTCTTGTTATTCCTGGCATAGTATCTATAATAACATACTCCACCGGCATTGTATAGTCGTATTATGCCAAAGCGGAGAAATTGATATTGGGATAGATACTTATTGCAAAAACGCCGGTTTTTAAAAAGTAATTTAGCCAAAAGAAAAGGACTATTCGTCCTTTTCCCCACTGCGTCTTCCCACGCGACTAGTCAGCTTGCAGTGTATAACTTATCAAGTGAAGGATTACTCTTCTTCAAATCCTTCAATTGCATCTGCAATGTCTGCTAGCGACACTGTCATATCTTGTAAGTCGTCTGCAAAAGCAGGATCACAAGCAAGCGACACTTCTTGAATCAGCATTGCCGCTTGGGCCAGCTTATTGATCTGTTCAAACTTACTCATATGACATTTCCTTTACTGTAAAACCTGACTCTAGTGCTTCGGTAACTTCGTACTCGGTGTCAACGGAGTACAAATACAAATCGCCGTCCCAAACTTGATACATTATTCACCTCGCTTCATAACAGTAGTTTCTGCCAGGCGCTTCCACTTGTCGCTACCACCGTTAGACATCTTAACCAAGTCTGCAATCTTGATAACAGTACGCAGGCTCAGTTCGCGGAGCTTGTCTTTGTTAGTGTCAACGAACTCAAAGATTTCTTCCTTTTGTGCGTCATCAAAGTCGTATGCATCCAGCATACCGTCTTTCATAATCTGCTTAATGCGAAGCATCTTATCGCGAGTAGTGTCCAGCGTCAGATCCAAATAGTGGCAACGACTTTCCAGCGCACCCAAGTGATCCTTCAACTTAGCAGAGCGAACATGCTCAAACTTGATGTTAGTGATAAAGATTGCAGAGCCCTTGAACTCAAAGCGATCCGGGATGCCTTCACTACGAAGCAAACGACTGTCAGTGTTCCAGCAAATAGTACGCTTCTTGCTAGAGTCCAGTGCGGCTTTCAGAATGTTAAGAGACAGTTCGTCGAGCAGAACGCTATCGCAGTCGTCAAACACTAGCACGTTGCCAGTGTCTGCATATTTGTAGAGCTTGGCATACAAACCAATGGCACTCATTGCGCCTTTGACAACTTCGTAACGGGGACGGTGGCCACCGATCTTGTCAAACATAGCAGCCTTGTCAAGCACCTTCTCAACACCAAACGACTTGCCAACACCAGGAGGGCCAACAACAATCATGGCACGAACAGAGCCGTCTACTGCGCCTTCAGTCATTTCTTCCAGGATCTCAAAGCGCTCACGAATACGCTCAATGGCTTGCTCGTCAGTTTCTACGGGCTTAGATTCTTTTTTGCGGGGAGTTGCGGTGAGCGAACCTTCGTATGAGGTTGCACAATCTGCGGCACTTGCAGGCTCGACATTACGCATGGATTCGACTTTAACGCGAATCTCCTTGCCTGCAAATTCGCCAAGGCTCTCGTCACCAATCACAGTAACATAACCGCCTTTAGCACCTTCTTTGTAATCTGCTACCAACTGGAAAGTACCGTTGATAGTTTTGTTGCGGTAAGAACCGTTCTCAATTTTGACGTATGCTGACATTGTGTTTCCTTTTCGCGTGGGTTAAAACATCTACAACACTATCTATTATGCACTAGTTGAGCTCAAAGGTCAACCGTTTTTTGGACCTTTTCTTGGGTTTTTAGGACCTGTTGTGTAAAAACAACACCCCCGTTAATGCTTTGATACAATTCAGCGACAGATTTGATGTAAAATTGCATGATTTTACCGGTTTTTGTAATCAAAGTGTACTGCATTGGGTTTCCTTACTGTCAATACATGTATTATGCACGAGTTTGGACCAAAAGTCAATCCTTTTTCACAAAAAAACCACAAAAAATTGTGGTTTTGTGCAACAAATATGTAATACTTAGGTTTTACCTTAACTCAGCATCTTCCATGCCCGCTACCCGCAGTTTTACCACGTTGGATAGCTGCCATTGCTTGATGTCAAGTGCTTTAGTAAGCCCAATGAACTTGTTGCGAACAAGTGCAAACTCATTTACGATTGCATCCATGTTGCATACTTCAGGCTCTCCGTCTACATACTTTTCTGCGTCTCGGCTTGTTAAGGCACGATTGTAGTGTTCAGTAAACTGACGAAACTTTGCACTGCGAAGTTTACGTAGCTCAATGTTAAGTTGTTCAAGAATCGCTTCAATCTCTTGTAACTGATTGAAGCGATATTCTACGATACCGGGCATTTCACGACTGGCCTTTTCTAAGCTGCCACTGATATGTAATTCTCGACGACCTTGTAGTAGCTCGCCTTCAAAATATTCAATGCAGTCAGGAAGGCATGAAATGTCCTGAATTACCTTCCTATACCAAATGCTCATTAGTAGTCCTCGTCGTCAATGTCTTCTTCGTAATTTTCCAATTCGCCAACGATTTCATTAAATGCTCCGTCAAGTGCCGAATCGGATCCTTGTGCATCTTCTTGGGCTTGCTCTAGATCTACAAAATCTTCAGCTGCTCGTAAAAATGCTAATGCCGCGTCCCCGCGTTCTTTTTTATCAATGTAAGGTTTAACTGCTAGCCACATCTCTACTAGCATTTCTCCTGAATCTACCATTTGTGTTGTTCTCCGTTTAAGTATCAAAATGATAACTGCGATACTTAGCTGACAACTGTTTTTTGTGTTGCCATTTTGTCTAGATACTTCTCATGCTGTACCCATTTGTTGTTTACTAAAAATCCCCAGTCGCGAATTTGTGGTCCAGGCATGAACATAGTCCACGCTGTTACGCCAGGTTTAAGCTCAATACGATGATAAGAAGTAGAGCGGCATACACGAAAACTGCCGGGTCCTCGCCAAACTTGTTGCTCACCGATCTTTTCGCCTTTACTGTTAAACTGCGGAATCCACTCATAGTAACCACCTTTAAGGATTAAAGTAGCGTAAGGCCATGGATGATCATGCACATCATCGGGGTCTGACTTAAGAAATTTGTGAATGAACACATTAAAAGGGAACCATTTGCGGTCCTTAAGAAAAACATAATACCTCTCCAGGTAAGGTTCGTTAGATTGTCGATCTAAGACAACACGATGCCTACCTAACCGTTGCATGAGTTTTTTAATCATAAACTATTGTAACAGAAAAGTCAATCAAGGCCAATGGGGAGTTTCACCGAGTAAGACTCTTATGGCTTGGAACTCTTTCCAGGCATCCCTGTACATTTCGTTTTCTTTTAATAGTTCGAGGTGCCGTTCACGGTTCTCGATCATGAAGTCAGCTACTTCATTTGGGTTATAACCGGAGTATCCTGCATAACTGCGGCGGTTGCGATCATATGGTGTATTGTAAGTATCATTGATTGCTATTTTAACAGTTGATTCAAACCGTTCTAAACGCTCAATGGTAGCTTCGTCGATTTCAACCTGATATACTTGCTCTTCCTTTTGTGTTAGGAACTCGTGAGCCCAGTCAATGCGGCCATCATCACGAGAGTTGGCCCAATCCATGTATCCTAGGTTAACTGCACGACGCAAGGTATGCCGACCAGTGATCTTTATACCTTGCTCCCTTAACCATTTTTCATGGTCAAATGCCATTTATTCCTCTACAGCTTCAGATACTTCTTGCGGAGTACTCTTGTCCAAGATGTGAGGGTTAGCAGTAATATCTTCCATGACCCGGTCTAGGCAACCGTCATCATTTCGTTCCCAACCTTTACGGAACTTCTTAATAATCTCACCGTCGGCAGTTGTGTAGATAAGACTGTTACCTTCTTTCTTCAACATTTCCTTACCTTCGATTAGATCAGTTAGGCCCGAGTATGGGTTCATGCCTGTTTCGTAAGGGATCTTTACTTGCACACTTTCAAAAGGTTTTGCATAGCGTGTTTTCATAATCTTACAAGCGGCACGAATACCTTTAACTTCGCTAATCTTGTTGCCATCTTCGTCTTCTTTTAGCTTTAGCTTACGCATAGCTACAACGATAGAACTTGCATAGATAAAGCCCTGACCGCCAGAGATCTTGTCATCAGGGTCAAACATATCCTGCGATGCATAGGTGTGGTTAGTTACAACCATACCAATGTTCAAATCGCCAAACATGTTAACACAGTTACGAACCAGGGCAGCTAGTGCTTTAGGCTTACGACCCATGTCACCTTTTAAGTCACCTGCTTGGAATTGGTTAACGTCTGTTGGGGTTAGCAACATACCAAGTGAGTCAATTACAAACAGAACCTTAGGACGATCAGTATCTGGAATTGCTTTGTATTCTTTAACAAAGTCAGTAATCATTTTAGCAACGTCGTCAATCATTGCCATGTTAAGTTTTAGTAGCTTTTGCTCACTTGTGTCAACGCCAAGTGCATGTAGCCATGCTTCATCAAGAGCGTTTTCTGTATCAACAAGGATAACATAAATGCCTTGTTCTTGTGCGTTCTTGACTAAGTTACCAGAACAGATAAATGACTTACCTGCACCAGATTCGCCAGCGAACACTGTAACCTTGCCCATTGGAACTCCACGTTTGAAGTCACCGCTGATCAAATAGTTAAGTGCGTAGTTGTTAGTTGAGATCCAGTCAGTTGGATCGTTAAAGCCAATAGATAGGCCTTCGATTGATTTCGTAATACTCTTACGAAACTTTGAAACGTCAAATGCTTTTGCCATATATTCTCCAAGATGATAAGGGGAGGCTGCTGCCTCCCCGTGTCAATTAAGCCTGGCGGCTACGAATCATCTTTAGGATGTCGTCAACGCTTGGCTTTGCTCCGCCTTCTGCTGGTGCAGAATCAACTGCTTTGGCAGGGGCACTAGGAGCAGGAGCAGGTGCTGGGCGAGATGCAACTGGTGCTGGCTTAGAAGCTACTGGAGTATCTTCGTCTGCGTCAGCAGTGTGACCTGCGCTTGAAGAACCTGCAGGTAGTTGTACACCACCTGGGCGATAGAACTTGCTCCAACGATCTGGATCATACAAGTCACCACGAACGCTAGCTTCGAACATTTCAAAGATAGCACGTTGCTCATCTACACCTGGACGCTTTGGCATAAAGTCGTTTAGGTTGAACAAGCCATGCGCTTGAATTGCTTGTAGCTCTGTTTCGTTTAGGCTACGTTCTTTACGAGCCCAACCAGAAGTTGAGTAGTCAGCATAGCCACCTTTTTGTGTCTTGTTTAGACGGAAGTCAGTACCACGCATGTAGTCTGTTGGCAATTCTTCCATGTCTGGATCCATCAACGCTTGCTTGATCAAAGTAAAGATCTGTGGGCTGATGATGAAGCGACGGATTGGGTTCTCTGGAACGCTTTGTTCTTCCATTGGGCTTGATACTACAAAGCCTTGGAAAACGTAAGAACGCTTTTTCCAGTACTTGCGACCAAGTGCTTCCATAGTTGGGTCTTTAAACCATGGGCGAATCTCTGCGTGAACTGGACATGTTTCACCCCACATTTCAACGCAAGGTACTTGTACAGTAACCTTTTTGTTTTCGTCACCACCTGCAATACCAGGGAACTCAATCTTAATCATCTGACGCTCGCGCCAGAAGAATGTATTGCTTTCGTCACCATCTGGTAAGAAGCGAAGTGATGCTGATGAACCTTCGGGGATGTTCCAGTGAGCGTAGATTGCATTGTCACCGGTACCAGTATTAGAACCACTGGATTTTTGTGCTTGCTCGGCAAGGCGAGCGCGAATTTCTGCTAATGAAGCCATAATGTTTTCTCCTAAAATTAAGCCTATGTTAGTCTCTGATGAGCCAAACAACTCATGCTAAGATACTTCTTTGCATGTGTTGTAATTATATTTATACTTTAAGGAGAAGTCAAGCAGACTTTTCGGACAAATTAACCAAATAATTTGTTTAAGGATGCTTCAAGGTCAGCAACTACTTCTGTCACCAATGTGTCTGGACGGATAAGTTCAAGGCCAGCAACTGCCTTTTGGTTTAGTTGCTTTTTGGTGATAATGTTTAGGTGCTGTTCGCTTACAGGCTCGCGGGCTGGTAACTGGTACTCAATGATACCGCTTAGGTTACCTGAACGGGCTGCACGTTCCATCATGCGTTTGATCATTAGGACTTCGTTTTTACCTTTGGAACGGATTTCAGCTACTTGTTCAGTTTCCTCTAAACGCTTGCTCCAACGTAGTAGTTCCATAATGTCTTTGCGACGACGGCTCATCTCAACAATCTTAGAGCCAAGCTCGTCCCAAGGCTTGCCACCAGACTCTACGTGTAGAGCCATTACTCGTGCGCCAAGTAAGTGGTTGTATGGGAAACGGAAACGCTCACCATCTTTTTCAACAAAGATTGCTTGAATGTTGCGGCTACGGGCGCCTGGCTTTTCTTCAGTTACGGATTTCGAGTGTGCTAAACGTAACTGAGTAGAACCTAGCGGGTGATAACTGATTTTTAAGCTGTTGCGGCCTTCAGTTACTTTTTCTGTACGGTGTGCCATCTTCTTTGGTTCAATGTCGCCGTCATAACTGCGAACTGTTGTACCGTACAAATAACGTCTAGCAATAGATTGGATGCGTGGTTTGAAATCGTTGTTAAACCATTCCTTATCCGTAGAAACAGGATCAAACCAAACTTCAACGTCTGTGTTATCATAGTTGATCATAACCATTACGTTTTGATCAGTAATGTACTGATAAACAGCATCTTCTTGGTTTAATGTGCTTTTACCGTCTGCATCTTTAAATGTAGCATCGTGGCTAACGCCTGCGACTGTTGCAGCTACTTCTTTTGCTAGTTGTTCTCTTGTTCCCATAGTGTTATATTTACCTTATAGGAAGCCAATTGGCATTGGTTTCAACACCTCTTCGGTTCCTGCATTTACAAGCCTGTCGTATGTTTGCGGGTCCCATGTCATAACAACTTCAACAATACGTAAGACTAGAATAGTTGCCATTACTAAGTCGTCTGTTTCACCGTCTTTAGCTGCAAAGCTAGATCCACGGGCAATAAAGTTCTTTAACTCACGCAGCAAGTTATGACTACGAATAGTCATCTTATCGCTTTCAATATAGCTCTTTAAGCGCATACATGCTGTAATCTTAGTTTTGTGAGTTGTGTTGAAGCCACGTCGACCGCGGCTTTGACCAGCACGGCGAATTTCCTGTACAAACGTACCCGGGATGTTTTCTTCTCCGTACTCGCGAATACTGATAAGAGCTGCTTCGCCAATAGTGTTGTTTTCCACTGACCAGTAAATCTCAGCAGTACCTTCAGTTTCATCTCGTAACCATTTAACAATGCTTACTAATGTACGAAGCTGTCCTTGAATGTCTGTTTTATTATGCTGCCATTCAGCTACTTGTTCAAGCTCAGGCAAACGGAAGATTTGAATAGCAGCCGGGTCACCACCTGTACCTAAACTTGGATCCCATCCTACCACATAACCTGCATTGCGTTCTGGATAACGGAATACACGTACTTGACCTAACTTACTTGCAGGGTCCTTGCCTTCCATTGTAACCAACTTCATTGAGTTAATTAGCGTTTCGTCAGCTGTAATGAATTCGCATTCGTGTTCGCGAAGGAAACGTTCTTCGCCAATTTTAATGCGTTCTGTTTGTGCCCATGCTTCGTCACGATCTGGGTGCTGGCTCCAGATAAACTTAATGTGGGAAAAGCCGTTCTTACCATACTTCGTAACGTTGCCATATTCGTCGACGTTCTTAGTTGCTTCTTTCCAAATGCGAGCAAACTGGTCATCGTCTTGGTTAGGTGTTGATGTAATAATACACTTACCACCTGTTGATAGTGTAGGAGAGATAGAAGTCCAAAACTCGCTAGCAATACGTGGCTTAACGAATGCAAACTCGTCAAGATAGATTAATGACAATGACATACCACGAGCAGTTGTTTCTGTTGTAGTAGTTGAAATGATACGGCTACCGTTATCAAAGTCAATGCTACCTTTGTTATAACTTGTAGCACCTGCTTTAATCCAGTGCGGAAGTGTTTCGTATGTGTAACGAACACGTTGCATAATTTCCTGGGCACCAGCAAACTTGTGAGCAGCAATAAGAATTGTGCTGTCTGGGATAAACATTGCATACCAAATTAGATATGCTGCCGCAGTAGCAGTCTTTCCCATCTGACGTCCCAGCATGTTAATGCTGTAACGATTCTCGTGGTAGCAACGAAGTAGTTCTCGCTGATAGTCAAAAAGATGAAACTTCATCTTACCTTTTGTTGGGTGTTGTACCCAGCAATAGTTGTCGATGAAGTATACAGGATCTTGGGCGCACAAGGCAAGCTCACGGACTTGACTGTCCGTGAACTTTTCTACTGTGAATGGATTCTTTACAAAAGTATTTTCAAGAGCCACACGGGCCTCCTAATTACTTCTTGCGAGCAATGCTCTCAGAAACAAACTTTCTGTATTCACCCATTGCTGTTTGGAACTTCTGTTCTAGGCTTTCTTCAACAGACTCGCCCATACCCATTGGGTTTTCACCCTGGCCGTTTGCGCGGTTTGTACCAAAGTCTTTACGACCAGCGCCTTCACCTTTAGCACTTGGTAATGAATCAAACTCTTTTGGTTCATCCATTGATGTACCTTCTGGGCTGTTCATTAGCTTGCTTTCTGCAAAACCAGCTAGCTTTAAGATGCGACCTAGTTCGTCGGCTTGTGCTTCGTAAACGCCTTTGCCATAGATAGAATCAGTTGCAGGAGCTTCTTCTTTAACTTCTTCTTCCTTGTCATCGGCAGCGTCTGCCATTGGCTCTTCTTTATCGCCGTCTTTGTCAACGTCTAAGAAGTCTGGCTTTTTGCCTTCGCCTAAACCAGCGTACTTACGTAGTGCAGCAATAGCAGCTTCGTCAACACCTTCTTTGTCCATGTTCTTCTTACGTTCTTCTTCTTCAGCATCAGTTTCTGTGCCGCCGTAAGTGCCAGAACCTGCTTGGTGTGTTAAACCTGTTGCAGTTTGTGTAACTTTACCGCCTTTGGAAGTGTATGATACATCACCAACTGCTTCGTCAGTTTCTTCTTTTTCTTCCTCTTCAGATTCTTCATCGTCAGACTGTTCTAGTTCGTGATCGTGCATGTCGTGATCACCGTCGCCGTCGTTGTCACCTGGAACCTGATCTGCTGGTACGCTTGGTTCGCCTTCGGCGCCAACACCAACATAAGCAACTTCTGGTTCGCCTGCTGGCATTTCAGCGGCAGCTGGACCATCAGCAGCAACGCCGCTAATTTCAATGCCAGCTAATTTTAACATGTTAGCAATTTCATCTGCGCTATCTGTTGTAACGCTAATGTTCTTACCTGGCATGTTAATTGTAACTGTCATTGGACCTTCGCCTTGGGCGGATGTGTTTGCTTGTTGCATATCCATGTCACCCCAGCATTCTTCGATGCCTTCCTTGGCAACACGGATGCTTTCATTTACTTTTTTCTTAGTCATTATTTTTCTCCCTTGCCTGGAATTGGCTTCTTGTTGACTGTGCTGCCTACTGGGCTATTTTTGCCGTCGGCTGGACTTGAATACTCAGGTCCTGTTGTTACTTTACCAATTTGTTGTGTAACGTTAGCTTTACGCTCTTTACCTGATTTGTCGGCGGCGTCTAACATCTCTTGATTGTACTTGTCACCAACTGAATCTTGCTCTGTACTTTCAACGTCAGCATCGTTGCCGATTAAAGGTACGTATTCACCTTCTGGTTTTTCTGCTTCAATTTGCTGTTCAATTGGCTCGTTACGGCCAAATACTTTTAGCAAACCTTCAGTGACAAACATAAGTGTACGTAGCTCGGTTTCTAGTACTGGTGAGCTTACTGGTAAGCGTGTTACAACATCAACGATAACAATTTCATGACCACCTAATTGTGGAAAGTCCATTGGGGAAGATTGTAACATTAGTTTCTCTGGGCGTCCTACTTCTAGGGCGTCATATTTTTTCATATGGCGTTCTAGAGTTTCCAGTTGGCGCTCAGTTGGCTGGAAAGCCATTTTAACACGATAACGGTGTTCGCGCTGTAACTGATTAATATACTCTAATAGTGTGGGCATGATTAAATCCTCTCATAAGACTATTTATTCTGACCAACACTCTTTAGGATGGCTTGTACGATATCATTGCGATTTCCAGTTAAACTGCCTTCGGTTACATCAAGCACGTTAGATTCTTCAGTTTTACCTTCTTTATCCATACGTGCTTTACGCAACTGTAATTCAACCATTTTTAGCTTTTTATCAATCTTAGCAGTTTTTGCATCAACTGCTGTTTTTAGCAACTGTGCAGCAACTTCAAAGATCTTGCCTGCATTTCTATCGTCTACGTTAAATCCTAAGTCCATCAAACGTTCGCTTTGTTCTTGTGCGGTGTTTGCTAACTTGTCTAGTTCGCGCTCTGCTGTTGCCATGTCTGTAACAGTAGGCAAAGCAATATCAACACGGTTAGCCATGTCAATTGTAGCGTTTGCTACTTCAAGTTGTTCCTGAACTTCTTCAGGAACTTCTGGTAGTGTGTCGTCTGAAGTAAGTGCTTCCTCAATAGGCGGGAAACCAAATACTTCTTCTAATTTCTTAGTCATAACACTACTTATGCTTGGATATTTCCCAATGTGTTATTTTTGCACTATTATTGACTATAGATAGCACATTTGATAGGTCAATACTGCCATTTACTTCTACTAAAGTGCCTAGTTTGATATATCCTAGTGCTAGCTTAGGGTCGTCTAATGCATATGGCCATTTGATGCCAGATTCACCATAAAACTTAGCAAAGCGTTGTTTGGTATCTTTGCCGCCATTGTAAAATCTCAGCGAATGTGAAGGAGATATTCTACTTTGGCAAACAATTTGTTCAGGCGGACAATTTACATCCTTTGCACCAGCAATTTCCATTGGGTGACGGCCTACATGTGCATAGTGTAATGTAAGGTCGCCAAAAGAAAATTCCGGGCTAAAGTATTGATAGTCATCTTCTTGCAAGTCATCAAAAATACTAATGTGCGGACAAAGCAATATGTAAGGCTCGTTACTTCTGCGTATTCCTAAGTCAATTTGATGAATAAGATCGTTGTACTCAAACAGTGTGTCTAAACGGTCTTTATCTGTTTCTGTTGCTTCGTATTCTGGAAAGTGTACGTGCAACCTGTTAAAACTTTCTACTGGATTATGCTTGTCAAAGTATCCTATAATAGGAACAGGCATCCATGTGTTTAGCTTGTCAATTAAAAAGTTGAAACGTTTGATTTTATCTTCGATTGAACGAGTGGTACCATGCCAGGGATCAAGAGTTTGTCTCAGAGAAGATACATTACATTGTGATATAAGAGTAGCCCAACTGTTAGCAGGTCTTGTATCTAGCAGTTGGTATGTAAACTTATTGTCGTCTAACCAAACTGAGTACTTCATTACTTTCTGCGTTTCTTAGTAGGGTTTGTATTATTGTAGATGTCTTCTTCCGTTAAAATACGGAATGTTGCGCCCATGCGCTTGCACCAAATTTGTGCGGCTTGCCATTTGCACATGTTTAGTGCAACGGCCATTTTTTCTTGTTGGCTACGAGCATGTTCCATTACTGCTTGAGATTTAGGCTTAATCTCAATTAGCTCTGCTTTCTTAACTCCATTGACTTGATAAGTTACTAAAAAGTCTGGGACGTAATATGTGTCCTTGCCTGTAAACGGATTACGGTATGGAATCCGTACACATTCGCTAGCCCACGATACAACACTAGGGTGATTGTCGCAGAAACGCATAAACGTTAACTCCCATCCACTTCTATACTTAGGCGTGCCTTTACCTACATACTTTTCTGGATTTTGGATTGTGTAAAACCCTTGAGAGTAATTGTTTGCCATTATAGTTCGCGTGTTGCAATAGACGATGCTTGTGCAGCCGTCTTAGTGTTATATCGAATCGTGCCAGGCAGATTCAAATTAATATGATCTAGCACTGATTGTTCAACTACTAACTTTCCGTTAGCTGTTGCTTTATCTAGCAACTGTTTAAAATTTAAACCTAAGTCAATACTAGCTTTCCAAAGAGACATTACAATGTTTTCAGCAGGCGTACGACCTACACCAATGCTTATTATGCGTTGTACTGCTCTATCAAACTCGACTTGAGGTATAACAGGATATGCCATTAATAGTCCCCGTTCTTACTTAAAGTGCCAATGTTGTTTACACTGTTAGGTTGATAAACTACGTTCTTGTCTACGTAATTCCCATTGGATGTTTGTGTACGCACTTGTGACTTGTACATTGGCGCTGCAACCAACGCCTTAGTGCGGGCAGCATCTTCTGCAATCTTCTGGCCTGTTGCGCTTGTACCATTTGGATTGTATATGCGATTGTACTTTGAATACTCTGATGCATACGCTTCTTTGAATGTAGGATTTAGTCCGTCGGCACCATCTAAGCGACGAGGATCGTTACGAGAATAATCTGCTCTAGCACGAGCAGCTTGTTCTGCTGTAAACGGGCTTTGTACTTGCGAAGACGTATCGCCAGTGCTTGGATTTTTCTTTCCCGATAAGCGAGCTCGTTCAGCTTGTCTAGCTAATGTTGGATTACCCCAAGCTGCACCTGTTTCTGGGTTTTCCTGGCCGCCTGCTCTAACCCATGCATTATTTTTTGACTCTGCTAAGTCTGGCCATTGCTGTGTTTTCTTAGGAGGTTCTTTTGTGCCTTGGGCAGCATTCATAATATGATAAGCGTCTGTTGTACCCATTGGATCAGACCATTCATTATTATACGATACTTCATCCTTTGCATCTGACTTAGGAGGCTTTGTAGCTGGCGGATTTGGAAGTGCGTTAACTACTGGCTTGCTAGGAGGCTTAGGCAATGCTTTAATGCCAGCGCCGCCATCACTTGGTGTAGCTTCAGCAAAGTCCGCAGTTTCTAAATCCTCGTAACGCAGTGTGAGAGTCCAAAGAATAGGATCACTTGTTGTGTAATCTAATGTGTCGTGCTGTGCATCAACTATGAATGCATTTCGTAGTGTGTAGACTTTATCTTCGCCTTCGCCGCTAAGGTTTTTTAATTTGATAACAACTGTCAGTGGCATTATGCCTGGCTTCTTACTTGCATCAGTTGAATCAAATTGACCTTTAACATATTCCCAAACCAATGATTCAGCTGTACTATTAGTTTGATCATAAAATGTCATTGTAATAGGTTCGTAGTTCATCTTTGTCTGAACTATGGTTTTATGATTGTATGCGTTGACAACTTGTGTATCAATTGAGAAGCGAGGCAGTTCGCAACTTTTTGCAACTAACGGGCCTGTTGAGTTTAAGCCTTTGGCTTCTCCTTCGCCTACTTGCAGTTCAATCTCCCAAGCAAACTTTAAGAACGGAAAGCCGTTGGATAACGAGTCAGAGTTAATCTGCTTGTCGTTTAGTATTAGTTTCGTTGCTAAATTTGTAAATGCCATGTGTATAATAGAAAAGGGCTATTGCTAGCCCTTTTCTCCTTGTAAGGGCAAACATTGCTGTTTACACTTACTTATCACTTTACGTTAAAGTGTACTATTACTCAGGTGCAACACCTGCTGATGTCTGCTCAACGCCGTTATCGCCACCACCGCCTTCTAGGGCTGCTGTGCCGCCTACTACGTGGTTTGCGTTATCAAACTTGATTGCAATAGTAATCTGTAATGGATCACTTGTTGAATAGTTGTTTTCGCCGTAGTTAACGTTTTGGATATAGCAACCAGCTAACTGCCATGAGTCTAAAACTTCAGCTGGCTGTGAACCATCTAAGTTTTCAATTGCCATACCAAACTTGTAGCCTGCGCCAGCTTTTACGCTAGATTGGTTTGCATGGTCTACTTGCTTCTGTACTTGAGCAGCAATAGTTTTTGCTACGTTACCAGTAACGTCATCGCGCACTGTTAATGTAATAGCATCCCATGTATGCTTACCAGCTAGGTTGATACGTGAGTTGTAAACATCAACAACTACATCGTCGTGTGTTAAACTTGGACGGCTAACGCTAACAACTTGGCTTGTTAGCTCTAGGTTTTCGCCGTTGCCAAATTCGTTTAACATGACACGGAAACGATAAGACAACTTAGGCTGTACTAGTACGCCGCTTGTGCCTCCGTCTACGTTAAATTTGTCTAAATTGACTGCCATTTTATGTGTCTCCTGTCAGTGTTTATTTAGTGCCATTGGCGATCGCGCCAGTGTTAACAACACGAACTGGGATATAGATAAATTCAGCTGCCTTAACTGGCTCAATTGCCACGTCAATGTACAACTCGTTTCTATCGATTCGAGCAGGAGTGTTGTTTGTTTCGTCACAAACTACTAAGAAGTCATAAACAGCACGTTTAGAGAACATGTCAGCTAGGAATGCGTTAAACACACCTAATGCACGTTCACGTGTACGCTTGTCGTTTGGTTCAAAGATGAACGGACGAGCAATAACATCAAAACGTTCACGTAGATAAGCTAGTAAGCGGCCTACGTTTACGCGGTCTAATGCAGAGCTTGCTGGGTATAGAGTCTTTTGACCCCAAATGTATAAGCCTTGACCTGGGAAGTTAACCAATGGGTTAACGCTCTTTTCGTATAGTGCATCACGAGCACCTTGGTTTAGAGCAACTGGAACGAATTCGTTTTCAGCGTTAACAACACCTAGGTTGCTAATGCCACTTAACGCACCGCGTGTTAAACCAGCTGGAGCAAACCATGGATAAGCAACTTGGTCGTTATAAGCAAAGCCACGTAGAACTGATAAACTTGCTGGAACTGCAACGTCATTACCACTTAGGTCTGTTGATAAACCGCTTGGGTAGTAAACTGCTGCACCGCCTGAGCGTGTTACTAAACCGTCGATACCGTTAGTACCTGCGTTTGTACCTAGAGCCCAGTTAACAACGTCAGTTGTCTTGTTGCTTAACTTCATTGGTGAGTCACCAATAACAAACGCTGTTTCTTTGCGATCTAAGTTTAGTGTAATCATCTCATCAATGCACTCAGTGTAGCCTGGTGTTGTGATTAAGTTGAATGTTAGTGTTTCTGCACGTAGTTCGTCGTCCATTAAAGCAGCTTGTAGACGCTTAACAACTACACGACGTTGTGCTTTATCAAACATATATGGAGCACCGGCTTTAGGACCGCTGTCGATATTGCCTGATTCGCTTTGCCAGAAGCCTGCTGTTGCATTCCATGCTTTAACGTTGCCAGAACTTACTGCGCTGTTCCATAGCAACATGCCATCTGGATAGTAAGCTGGGTTTGGAGCTTGATCATCCATTGCTAGCGCACCGTTAGCTTCGCCGCGTGTGTCGCCTGCTACGTCTGTTAGGTCAGCAAACAATACGCCGTCTGGAGTAGTTTGGTCTGCATTGTCTTTAGCAACCCACTCGCTGCCATTAAATACTTTTAGTGATGGGTAGTTGGCCATATCGCTTGTATCAACCCATACGTCGCCGTAACTTGGTTCTAGTGGAGCTTCAGTGTTAACATCAATCTGTGTTGCTGGTACCCAAGCTGGTGTACCTTCGATTGTTGTTTTAACATAAACGTCAACTTCGCTACCTGCATCGTACCATAATGTACCATCTGCAATAGGACCTGTAGGGGCACTTGTGCTTGCGCTTGGATTGATGCTTGCCCAGGCGCTACCATTGTAACGCTTGATTTCAAACTTAGCTTCGTTGCCATCTGGGAATTGAACATATAAGCTGTTTAGAGCTAACTTGCTACCAAACGCTGCTGTTGCTTGGTCGTTGTCACCATAGCTTACTAATTGGTCAATGTTACCTGGGCCAATTGATTGTGCTGTCCAAGAATCAGTTGTAGCATTGTACTTCTTAATGCTTAGTGATAGACCGCTGTTTGGAGTTGTTGTCTTAATCCAAACGTGATTCATGTTAGGTGCTGGAACTTGATAGTGTGCGCTAATTGTAATAGGTACACTTAAATTACCTGCTGTTACTGCTACCCATTCGCCAGCAACTTTCTTGTAGAAAGTTTTAACTTGGCTAGATGCATCTAAAGCATAAGCGCCGTCTGCGCCTTCGCCGGCACCTGGTACACCAGCAGTTACCATAACTGGTTGTGCAACCCAAGTTGCGCCGTTGGCTTCAAATAAACCAAATGAACTTGCATCTGTATCTAGCCAGTATTGGCCGTTAGTTGCAGGACCTGTAGGAGCAGCGGCTTGCGGCTCTAGCTCTTCCATGTTTAAATCTGCGCGAACTAGAACTGCACGATTAGCAATACCTAGGTAAGAATAAGCTGTTAGTAAGCCGTATTCGTTTAATTCGTGACCGTGTACAGGCGTACCGTCAACGATAGTGAACTTTGGTTCACCAAATAATTGTACCAACTCGCGTTGGCTTGTAATGATTAGTGGTTTCTTGGCAAAAGGAGCAGTAGTGTATTGTGCAACTGAGCCGTCTGGGGCTGTTTTATTAGAACGTGTTGCTAAAACAATAACTGGGACTGTCCCTGCGCCAGCAGATGCGTATGCGCTTTCATCAATGATGCTAACGCTTACACCTGGTGAACTTAATTGAGCCATTTTAAATATCTCCGTTTCATAAGGGATCATACCCTATACAGAGATATTTAGCGGAAAGCTCTAATTCTGGTCCTATTTACCGGTAAATGTGTTTTTTACGATTTACCGGACAATCTGTTGCAGACTGTTGTATAGCGAATCAATAGTACTGTTGTTGTCAACAATTGCGTCAAAGTTAGTACCAACCCAGGCTGTTTCGCTAGCATGGATTCCTAACTGGTTTAACTTAGCACGGGCTACCGCATCCCCATGATTTGCATTTGCAGCCATAATATGCCAACTTGGCAACTCTCCGCGCTGTACCCAAATTACCTTGCCGCCTGCATTTTTAATTGCTTTAATCTCATTAGGAAAACGGCAATCGCTAATAACAATGCTGTCTTTACTGTTGCGTAGGCGTGCTTCTAAACTGGCAATCCAAATATCGTCATGGAAACTTTTACGGCAAACTTCTGTGCCCCAAAGCTGAAGTACTAGACGTGGGGTTAGGTTTGGCATGTTTAGCCGTTCTGCCCACCACGGATCTACTTGTTCACGCCATTCACGAGCTTCTTTGGTACGCCCTTCAAGTAGCTCCCTGTCCCAGTTAAACACTGCGGCAACTGCGTCTTTGAGTGTAGCGGCAAATGAGTCACGACGGAACTCGTGAAAGTTTACTAGGTAATCTGCGGCAGTGTCTTTGCCCGAACCAATGAAGCCACAGATACCAATAATTTGTTTAGTCATATCTTATACTAACACAGATACAACTTTAAATCAATAAGTGTTTAACCGTTCTTTTTTAGTATTGGATTACCAAATACCGTTTCGCGAACTACTTTACCTTGCCCTAATCGACGATCGTATGTATCGTTATCAACCATTTCTAGATACGGATCGTTGAACAATGTCTGTAGTGTTTTTAAATCAGTGACTGATGGTACGTTTAACTTTTTTAATACATGACGCATAGCATCACTTGATTCTATCCATACCCCTGGCTTTGCTAACAGTGCTTGGATTTTTTGAATTGCTTTATCTTTGCTTGCTTTTACGCCATCGTGTCCGATGCCTTGTATTTTATAACCAATCCACGTTTCGGTTGGTCTTGCTTTTCTATAAAATACGCAAGCATCAACGTCAGGGTCTTTATCCCAGTCAATTACATTCCAGTCACTAGGGATAACATCACGCAAACTATTAACAAAACTGCCGTCGGGCGTATTAGTGTATGCTGTTTGCACAAGGCTTACAAGATCGTCCCCAACTTCTTCCTTATCAGCATTTGAGATTAACAACTCCCATGCATTTTTTGATAAGACCAGTTCGTTTATTTTCATTGACCAGCCCAGACTGCAAACAAACCAGTGCTTGAATAATTATTACTATAGACGTTGCTTAGGTTGGTTTTTACATAGGCTTCTAACTCTTTTTTAGTAGTGTTAGGTTGTACGTCAAAGGCAAAGTAATGACGACCGGATTTAGTCACGCCAATGTGCTGGCCACCCAATTGACCCATAATAACGTCTATCTTTTTGTTAACGTTACCATACTCAAAATCATCGTCGTCCATTCTGAAATAACCCTTCATCTCAACGCCGGGTATTTGACTTAGACTCATCCAGTTTCTACGACCGCCAGGTGTTTGACTAGAACCTGCTAGTAGAGGACGCTTCATGATAGTTAAGACAATGCCGTACAGTGCTTTAGCTAAGCCGACACCACGATAGTCCTCGTCTACGGTAATTGTGCTGACTTGGACTGCACCTTTAAGCGGGAAATAGTAACTGACATCATTTACTGTAAGTTGTCCTACTAGTTTGCCAGGCGCCGACTCGTATTGTGCTTTGAGTCTTGCGTTTCGTTGCTTTAACCATTCTATCCTACTAGCCCATTCTCGTTTTGTATAGAATGGTGGTTTTATTGCAGGTATAGGTTCTTCTTGGAAATCGCCCTTGTTTGCAGAGTCCCACAATCTTATGATAAAGTCGCCACTGTCGTTTGTGATAGAGTAAAGCAGGCCGCTACCGCCTGGCAGTTTGCGAATAGATTTTTCTCTACCGTAGCTGTCTAAGTACTTTTTGCCACCTTCAAATCCGCTTGGACTTAGTCGTTCAATTTCACTGATCTTCATATATTATCCAAAAATAAAGCCTAGCGGTGTACCACCGTCGGCAAATGTTTTTAAGTCTTCTTCTAACTTTTCTAGTTCTGCTTGTGCTTGAGCAATCAAGTCGTTACCGTTTAATGTAACACCACCTTGCGGGCCTGCTAACTGAGCAAACTTGCTACGAGCTTGGCCGAGCATCATCTTTGCTTGGGCAGTTGCATAGTCTCTAATCCAAGGACCTGAACTAGTATCTGCTAACAATACTTCGTCTGGGCGATAGTTATATGTGTGGAGTAAAACTGCTTCTTCGCCTTTAATTCGGCGATGCAAGTTTAATGTCTTGCTTGTCGAGCTCCAAGTGAACGTAACGTTAGCGCCAAACATCATGCCAATTAGTTCACGCTGTCCCATGTATAGCTCAAATGATGCTAAACCTTGGCCGCGAGCCGCATTTAGCATATAAGTGTTTAGGTATGCGGCTTCAAAAGGTTCAAATGTTGTACCAGTAGTACCAATGCCGCCTGCACTTGAACGATAGATAACTTTAACTTCAATAACTTCTTCGGGTAATGTGTATGTGCTTTCACCCTCAGAAAGGTTTAATATCATGAAGCTTTCTTCAACTGCTCTGCTTGAGCGTTGACGATATTTGCCAATTGCTTTGTCGATGGCTAAGTCGTAGTGCTCTTTGTCGAGCTCGACATCTACTAAGCCGCCGCCTAACATTAGCTCAATGTTTTTTGCGGCCTTAGTGCGTTGTGTTGTTTTGTTATCTTGCATGTGCAGTCTCCAGTGTTATTTACCGAAGACTGCACCTTAAACTTACTTAATTGCGCGGAGCAATACTGTATCCGGGCTAATTCGTCCCTTCATCTTAAGTTCGACACCTTTAATAGTGTCCATAAACTTACGAAGTTGGGGCTTGCCGCACTTGGACCATTCTGCAAGTTTTTCTGCTGGCTTGCGAAGTGTTTTCATTGTGCTACGCAACTCGTCATAGCCAGTAATTGCGCTACCTTTAACACCCAAGCTACCAACAGTCATTTCTCCGTGTGTTGGCACTACAAAGCGGCCAATTTTACGTGTCTTTGTGTTGTACACCCAAAGTTCACTTGCGCCCAAAATCTCAGTTGGGTTGATGCTCTTAAGCCCAAGTTCAGCAAAGTCCTTAAGGAATTTAAGGCCTTTAACTTGACGCTCCGGAGGCACTGGTTTGCGCTTTGGCTTAGCACGAGCAGCCATCTTGCCTGCCTTATAAGCCATTGTGTCGTTGATCAGCTTTTCATAGAACTTAATCAAACTCTTTGCACCACGCTTGCCCAAGAAGCTGTACGCTTCAAGCAACTGTGCATCTTTGCCTTCCAAGAACTCGTTAAGCTCATTGATGCGAGGTTGGAGCATATCTACAACTTTGTTAACGTGCTGTGCGGCAACGTTAGATGCTGTTAGGATAGAAGCCGCAGAGCTTTCTTTACCTGTTAGCATATAGTCGTCAATGATACCTTCAATTTCGCCCATTGCTTCTGAGGCTTTTTCCGCCAGGCGGTCCTGAATTGTTTCTTTTTTTACAACTGGCTTGTCTTCGGTTTCGTCTGTTTCGTCATCAACATCGTTAGCACCTTCGGCGATTGCTTTATCAATTGCATTACGCAACCAGGTGGCAGTATCTTTGCCGCTGTTAAAGCCGGCGTGAATCTCCGGCATGCCTCGTACCAAACATGCGGCGATGCCACAAAGAGTACTTGGGACACGACGGTCCTTAAGTTTGCGGAATTCTGTAATTGTGTCTTTAGAGTAGCCGTTTTGTTCCATCCACTCTGCTACCTTAGGACGAAGTTCCTTGACAGAGCTTTCCAAACGGTAGTACTCCATAGCATTGCGAAAGTGACGGGTAAACTGTTCACCAGGCCACTCTTGGGCACCATCCCATGTTGGGCTTGAATCGCGAGCAGCTCGTGTGCGATGTGCTGTTACTTGCTTTTTAGTAACTCGTGTTGCCTTTGCTTTTTTAGCAGGGGCTTTTTTGGTTGCTGTTGCCATGAATTTTGCTCCGTTTTTGTGGAATCAGCATGTATTATAACGCTTCTGGGAGATCCTGTCAACCGGTAAATAATACATTAGATTGGACCTTTATTTACATGCCTAAACTTACACTTTGGAAAAACGCTAAAACCAAAGATTACCACTTTCAGGACCGCATGATCCGCGAAGCAGTATCTGCTGGCGGTACTAGCATATTGGTCCACAAATATCTTGGACCTGCTGCCGTAGAAGATGGTAGTGATCCTGCTAAGCCAAACTTGGCAGAAAAGGGCGAAATTAACGAAATGGATATCCAGGATATCTTATTCATGGAAAACCGTGACCGTGTCTATGATACTACGGTTTACGAGCTTACAGGAACTTATAACGTAACAGATCAAGACTTTGATTTAAGTCAGTTTGGCTTGTTCCTAAATGCTGACACGCTGTTTATTACATTTCACACAAACGAAATGGTCGAGCGTTTAGGACGCAAATTAATGGCAGGTGACGTAATTGAATTACCTCACTTAAACGATGACTTGCTATTAGATGCTAACGCAAAAAGCATTAACAAGTTTTATGCTGTCCAAGATGCAAGTCGTTCAGCTGAAGGCTTTGGCCCAACTTGGTGGCCACACTTGTGGCGAATTAAAGCTGCGCCTATCAATGACGCACAAGAATATCGTAGCTTGTTAGGTAACCCAGAAGATGAAGATAGCTTAAAGAACGCATTAAGCACGTACAGTAAAGAGATGGAAATTTCTAAAGCTATTGTTGCCAGTGCAGAAACTATTACCCCAGCTGCTGGTTACAAGAATACAGAATTTACAGATGCTACTTACGCACCTGTAATTGACGGCTTTGATGGCAGTGGCGTATCTTATACTGAAGTTAAGACGCAAGAAGTAGCTGCCGCAAAAGGCGAAACTACAAATATTGCAACAGGGCTATCATTTCCTATTGCACCAGGACAAGGCGACTTGTTTATTAGAACCGACTTCCAACCACAACGACTATTTGTTTATCGCGGTAATAGATGGTACAGAGTCGCTGACAATTCAGCAGACGGAAGCTGGGCAACTACAACTGTTAACGCAGGCGATTTTATCAATAATACTGCAACAACTACAACTACCGATGGTACAACAGTACCGCAACGTCAAGCACTGAGTGGTGTATTTGTTAAACCTAAGGCGGACAATTAATGGCACAACAATATTTTTATGATCAACAGATCCGTCGCTGGCTACTACAGTTTATGCGACTGTTTGGCGGCTTTTCTGTTAAGATGGGCAAGGATGAGAATGGTGCAGACTACTTCCATCAAGTGCCTGTTCGTTACGGCGATACTACTCGTATGAGCCAACACATTTTACGTAAGAACAGTGAAAACACTTTACTAAGCGTTCCTGCTATTAGTTGCTATATTGCAGAACTTGTACCTAATGCAGAAAGACGCATGACCCCAAGTTTTGAAGACAGCGTTCAAATTTATGAAAAGGCGTATGATCCTGTAGGTCAAACATTTACTGATAAAGTAGGCGAAACATATACACTAGAGCGACATGCTCCTATCCCGTTTGACTTAACAATCAACGTTGATGTATGGACAAGCAACACTGAACAAAAGCTACAATTGCTTGAACAGATCCTATTACTATTCAATCCATCTGTAAACTTACAAAGCAGCCAAAACCCGTATGATTGGACAAGTTTAGCAGTTGTTGAGCTTATTAACATTACATGGACTGCACGTAGCATTCCACAAGGTACAGACGAAATGATTGACGTTGCAAGTTTAATCTTCCAACTGCCAATGTTCTTAACACCACCTGCTAAGGTTAAGCGTCAGGTTCTAATCCACAGTATCTTAAACAACATCAATGGTGATTACAGTTTCATTGACGATATTAGTATTAACGTCAATAGCGAACCTATTGCGACTAGACAATGGATTACATTTAAAGACCGACACATTCGCGTTACTAGCAATAGCATCCAATTATTGACTAGACAAAATACAACAACAGACGATCAAGGTCCTATCCCATCGCTATTACGTTGGAACGAGCATTTCCAAAACTACGGCGGTATTAAGAATGGCATTACTGAAATACGACTAAAGTTAGGAGATTCTACTAACCCCGACGAAGTTATCTTGCGTATTACGGAAAATTCTGAAAACGAAAACTTGCTGTTTTACACTGTTGATGCAACGACGTTGCCTAACGATACAATCATGATGATCAATGGTATTGTCGATCCTACCAACGGCTATCCCGGAAGCAATACTATTCCAGTAGCGCAAGCTGGACAGCGATATCTTCTAACAGACTCTGTAATTCAAAACGGCCTATGGGGTACAGTTGCTGCCGATGCAAATGACATTATTGAATTCAATGGAAGTGACTGGATTGTAAGTTTTGACGCAAGTGCTGTTAACGTACCTGCATATACTACAAACGCTAATACTATGACTAAACTTTATTATACTGGCGATGACTGGGTACTGGCAATCGAAGGTATTTTTGAACAAGGCTATTGGCGCATTGTTAACTAAGTATTTGTATGAAAGCCGTCGGAGCATTAATTGTTAGCAAGAAAACAGGGAGAGCATTAATGCAACTCCGCAGTCGCGAAGAAAGTCACAGCATGTGCTGGGGTCTTTGGGGCGGCAAGCTAGAAAACAATGAAGGCGACTTAGAAGGCTTGAATAGAGAACTATGCGAAGAGTTAGGTATGCCAGGTGTACCTAACACTCTTGCTATTAGTCACGTATACACATTTACTACTCGAGACAAAAGGTTTAGACACGTTAGCTATCTAATACTTTGCGAAGAAGAATTTATTCCTGTTATCAATGAAGAAAGTGCAGGATACTGCTGGGTAAACTTATGGGACTGGCCGCAACCGTTACATCGTAATACAGGCAAGATGTTTAACAGTCGCGGTTTCAAAATAGCGTTGGAAGGTTTAATTAAAGATGCCGTTGAAAGTAATTAAGAACACCTTACAACAAAAGCCTACAGTAGATTATAATGGTCCTCATAAGCAAATAGAACTTGCAACGTGCTGGATGCCTTACTTAAACAATCCACTGCTAAACAAACTTTACAAAGAAAACATTTCATTTACAGAACGATGGTACTTAGAAACTCGTCGTCTTATCAATGAAGGAATGTGGAACCATCCTTTGCTTACAAGTGTTTTGCTAGATGAAGACCTAAAGGCACGCCTAATAAAAAGCACCATCATTGACGGTGCTGTTATGCGAACTATTATTAATGACTCAACATTACCAGAGTTCCAAATGTCTGCAAGTGTAAACTTAAAGAAGCTACTTAAATGGTGCTCATTTTTTGTTAGCTTGCCTGATTCACACGAAACTCTTGTTGCCCTAAATGACCAATCTCGCGACTAAGATCTAAGTCGCAATGTATCTTAATATTGCGCTCATGCAATAGATCACAAAATCCCATATCCTCACCGTGCCATGTACTACTTGCGGCATGCCACTTCAACGGAAAGTTAGGACTTGGTATATCTTTAATTGCTGCCGCTTTCATCAGCACACATCCAAATCCTGTATAACGAACCGTTGTTAGTCCATGACCTGTTGTATCAACTGGCTCAACTGGATCTATGTTGTTAAACGCTGTAGGATGGAATGGAGGTACACGTTTTGAGTACGTTGCACATACTACATTCTTCTTGTGTGCCAATAGTCTTATAATGACATCTTCAGGAAACGTCATATCACTATCAAACCACATAATGTGATCTGCGTCGTGATTGAATAATGCTGTGTCTAATAAGACCTGACGCTGGTTGCTTAATACTGTGCCAGCATCCATGTCAAGTATCACTGGAATGCCTTGCAACTCTGTATAACGAATTGCATTGATAAGACAAAACGTAAACATGGCATGCACCATACCGTTAGTCGGAACGCAGATAACAACCTGCTCACTTAAAACAGGTTGTTTGTCAAATAACGATTGGCTTGCCTTTTTAAGCATTATTCTTCGTCGGAGATATTACCAACGTTTGCTTTGCGTTCGGCAATGCGGGTTGTTTTGTTAATTACATTTAGGAATGTTTGGCATCGTGTAATTGTTTCTTCGTAAAGCTCAGTTGGTAAGCGTAGCATTTGTGTCATATTCTCAACTGACACTTTTTGACAGATAGCTTCGATTGCAGCTTGCTTGGCTAATTCTTCAACCCAAAATGCTGGCTCTGCTTCTTCAATTGCTGCCGCTACATCTGTAATGTTTAGTTCTGCCATAACAGATGTAATCTTATCATTGATAATATTCATTTCTGTTAGGACGTTTTCTTTAATCCAATCTGTTGCAGCAGCTTCATATGCCTTGTTTAGAGATTCCATCTCTTGGCAAAGAATTGCCAATAGCCTTGGACCAGTTGCTGTGCCAAAGATAAAATTTTCTCGTTCAAAGTTAGTACGGAAAGGTACTTGCTTTAAGATTGATCTTGTGTGATTTAAGATTTCGTTTTGTGTTAGTGCCATGATAGCTCCTTTATATGAAACTATATATGCAAATTTTTAACGAAACTGCATCCAAAAGAAAAGGGGCATTGCTGCCCCTTTTTCGCATTGCGGTATTAGATACCGTATGGCGTAGTGCGACCACCAAAGTTACTACTTAGGCTGATTGAGCCAGACGAAATACCAATGTATCCACCTAATGTACCTCTTAGGTTGATGTTAGCACCTGCGCCTGGTGCGCTGTTTGAGTAGCCTTTACGAACGTTTGTGAACGTAATTGCTGATCCAGTTGCTGGAAGAATTGCCATTTTAGTTGCCTCCTCTATTCACCGGATTAATGTAAAGTCTTCTTTACAGCCGCTTGTAATTCCTCAATTTGAGCTTGTTGTTCTTTGATAGCGTTAACTAAAACAGAAACAACTTTGTCGTAACGAATTGTCTTGTAGCCTTCTAATGCAGACTGTGTTACTAGTTCAGGTAAAACTGCTTCAACTTCTTGAGCCAATAGACCAATTTGGTCCATGTGCTTTGGAAGACCTAGGGACTCAGCAACTTCGTTGGAATCATATGTGTAACCATTGATTGCCATAACTTTGCTTAGAGCACCTTCGATTGGAGCTAGGTTAGTCTTTAGACGACCGTCTGAGTAGTAAGCTGTAATTTCGCCTGTAGCAGTAATGTTACCTGTAACTGCGAAGTTACCTGTATATGAACCGCTCATGCTTAATGTACCTGTACCAGTAATTGTACCACCAGTTAAACCGTTACCTGTTGCAACACTTGTAACACCAGAGCTTGTAACATAACCGCTATCGTTAGTGAAAGAACTAACAGCAGTTGGGCGGCCTGTAACACCTGTCCATGGTACTGATGATGCTGATGAAGCATTACCACTTAAAGTAGCTGTAATTGTACCTGCAGAGAAATTACCAGAAGCATCACGTGCAACAACTTTAGAAGCTGTGTTAGCACTTGTTGCATCAACTGCTAGTGAAACTGAACTGTTACCTGTTTGGTTAGCAGTAAAGCTACCACCGCCTGTCAAGTATGAACCAGCTGTAACTGTTTGTGTACCGTTACCAATTGTTAAACCACTGATAGCAGAACTCAATGATGCATCACCAGAATCAATTAATGACTTTAGTTCGCTTAGTGTGTCATACGCAGCGCCAGCACCACCTAATAGTTCTGTCTTAACTGCGGCTGCGGCAGAGTCAGCATATGAGCGTGTAGCAATTGTGCTTGTATCAACAGAAACTGTTGCTGTAGAACCTTCGCTTTGTGTGTGGCTTACAGAAATACCAGTGCCACCTGATACGTTAACCATGTAGTTACCAGTTGTATCTGTACCTAATGCAACAGAGTTTGGCTGGATTGTAGCAGCGATAGAAACGTTACCTAGGTTTGACATTGTGGCAGAACCAGTAACATCACCTGTTAAGCTGATAACTGGGCTAGATGCTGTTGTTGATAATGAAACGTTGCCGCTACCATCAATGCTTACAGAACCTGAAACTGCGCCTGTTAAACTTAGTGTACGAGCACTTGACCACTTACCTGATTTAACTGCGTATTCAACCTGACCAACGTCATCGTTGTTACCCGCGTCAGTTGTTAGAGCTTTAGCTGCTAAGATAGAAACGTTACGCTCTAAGTCAGCAATACGACGTAGAGAAGATTTGCTACCTGAGAAAACGATGTCTGTATCGCTTTCGCTTGTTGCTTCAACAATAGCACCTGTTGAATCTAGTTTATAGACTTTTGTCTTGTCTAGTGCAATAGCACTTGTGCTACCACTAGAACGTAATTTACGTTTGTTGTCAGACATTTTATTCTCCTTTAGAGTTTACTAGCGCGGAGGATATTCATCATTGAACTCCCACGGCTTGCCTTTCAGCTTGCCTTGCTAAGGGGATGTCATACCCCTTAGCTTTGGCTAGTTAAAATTAAACTACTTTAGCGCCTGTTACTTCGATTTCGTCGTCTACAGCTAAAATGCCAGCAGCAAATGTAACTGTTGTACCGCTTACTGTGAATTCGCCTGGACGTAGAATCATACGGTTTAGTAACACGTTGTAGTGTACTGCACCGCTTAATTCGCTGAATGTGAAAGCAACTGTGCCTGTAGCGTTTGTTGTTTCCTGAGCACTTGTAACTGTTTGAACAGCACTGTGGAAGTTACTTAGTGTGATAGCACCAGTACCGCCATTGAAGCTTGTAACACCAGTGTTAGTTACTGTTACGCCAGCACCTTCACCAGAACCGCTTACGCTAATACCTGTACCAGCAGAAACTGTAGCAACATAGTCGCCAGTTGTATCTGTACCTAGTGCAACTGAGTTAGCTGCAATAGTTGCTGTAATAGAAGCGTTAGCAGAACCGTCAAAACTTACAGAACCAGTAACATCGCCTGTTAAGCTGATTGTACGAGCTGATTGTAGTTTTGTTGCTGTTGCTGCATTGCCAGTAATGCTTGCACTTGATGTGATATAACCAGCATCGTTAGTGAAAGAACTTACTGTTGTTGGTGCTGTGTAGCTTAATACACCAGTTGAACTGTTGTATGATAAGCTGCCACTTACGCTGATACTTGCACGAGCGCGAGCTTGTGTGAAGTATAGGTTTGTTGTACCTTCTGTAATTTCGTCTGTGTTGTCCTTACCAGCAACTGCACTGTCAACATAACTTGTTGTTGCAAAGCCTGCACCGTTTGTTAGTTGGTTTGTGTTTGTTGGGATAGAAATAACGCCAGTTGTGCTGTTATATGCACCGCTACCTGCTGCGAAGCTTAGAGCACCACGTGCGCGAGCGTTTGTGAAGTATAGGTTTGTTGTACCTTCTGTAACTGCATCTGAACCAACTGTTACTGAACCGCCTAGGCTTACGCTTGAACCGTTAACAGTAATAGAGCTGTTTGCTAGTGCGCTGTTAGGAACTGCGCTTGCGCTGATAACACCAGTTGAGCTGTTGTAGCTGATACCTGTACCACCGCTTACTGCACCGCGAGCACGTACTTGAGTGAAGTATTGGTTTGTTGAACCTTCACCAACTGAATCTGTGCTTAATGTTGCGCTACCACCTAAGCTAATTGAAGCACCGTTAATAGAAATGCTGCTATTTGTTAGTGAGCTGTTTGGAATAGAACCTAAGCTGATTAAACCTGTTGTGCTGTTATAGCTTACACCTGTTGATGTTGAAGCACTTACTGAGCTACGAGCACGAGCTGTTGTAAAGTATAAGTTTGAACTACCTTCAGCTAGTGTGTCTGTGCCTGTTGCGATACCGTAGTAAACTGCGCCATCGTTTGTAAATGTCCACTTAGACTGTGCTTCGTTCCAACGAATTTGTACGTTAGCTTCATCACCACGTTCAACTTCAATACCAGCGTTCTGTGTTGGAGCGCCTGTTGTATCGCTGTTTAGAGTTAAGATGTTGTCTGCAACTGCAACTGTGTTAGATTGAACTGTTGTAGTTGTACCTTGTACTGTAAAGTTACCTGCAACAACAACGCCTGTTGAGCTTACGCTTAGGGCTGTTGAGCCGTCAACTGTAACGTTAACAACGCCTGTACCTGTATCAACAACAGAAACACTTGAGTTACCTTGAGTGATTGAGCTTGTGCTAATTGCAGCAATGCTTGTATCAACGTAACCTTTTGTAGCAGCATCTGTGCTAGCACTTGGTGCGCCTAGACCAACAACCTTGTTGTTGTTCATTTGGATGTTGTCACCGAAGTTAACTTGTACACCAGCAGAGTCAGTAATATTCTTACCGCTTGCAATTTGTAGTGTGCCGTCAATATTAATGTTTGTTGTGCTTGAACCTAGTTGTAATACACCTGCACCTGTTGTTGTTAAACGGATGTTCTGGTCTACGTCAGCTGTAAAGTTCATTGTTTGGTCTGTACTGTGAACTGCTTCAACGCCGTTAATGTACAAAGAACCTGGACCTACGAAAACGTCTTTCCATTGCATTTCTGCACTACCTAAACTGTATACGTTGTCAGCTGTAGGAACAATGTTACCTGTAATTGTAACGCTACCGTTTAGTGTCAAGCCAGCAAATGTTGGGCTTGAAGTTGTTGTTAAACCTTGCGCTGTACTGATAACACCAGTTGCGCTGTTATAACTAATGCCTGCTCCGGCGCTCACTGAGGCGCGGGCGCGGGCTGTTGTAAAGTATTGGTTGGAACCTTCGCTAACGTCAGTTGTGCTTAAAACTGCATCACCTGTTTGTCCGTTTACGCTTGTTACGCCACCGATCTCTACAACGCTTGGTGTGCCGTCGTCCTTTTTAATGAACATACGACCGTCGAATGTGTTAATTGCGACTTCACCTAGTGCTAATTGAGCTGTCGTTGGGACTTTGCTTGGTGTAGCACTACGTTTTAAAATAATGGTATTGGCCATTTGAGTATATACTCCTTATATGGATGTTAAGTGGGGTGATCGAGCCCACCGTCCAAGTATTATTTATTCGCTATTGCGAATATACTCAAGTTATAGTTAATTAATGATTGGTTTAACACCGGCATTAGCGGTAGTTGTAATGCCGGTTTTAGAAATATCCGCCGTCGACATCAATGTCAATCTCCGAAACTGAGGCAATTGCTCCAGTGTCGTCAACTTCAATGCTTAGTGTTTTCTTAGATGATCCATATACTCCAGAAAAAGATGCTGTCCCAACATTATGCTCTTTAACAAATGTAATGTTAGTTACACCTGGTTGAATAATGCCCGGTGTAGTTAGTACCCAAACTGTCTGTTTATTGTAAAGACCTTCTTCAACATATACACGAACGCCTGGTGTTAGCTCAAATGCGCTATCTGCATCGTTTGCTCTTTTAAGTTTTTTAGTTTCTAAGGACCATACATAGATTCCGTTTTGAGAAAGGTTTGATTGTCCTACTAATAACACACGATCTAGATCATTTAACACCACTTGGTCAACAGAAAAAACGTCATCGGTTAGAAGAATATTTGTACGTGAGAGCGCCCTCACACTATCTTTATAGTCTGAGACTGGGCTAACTATGGTTTTTCCACGAAAAATAGGCATTTTTTGGCAATTTTGTTATGCAAAGCAGTTTGTTTATTTATAGCTTTTAAAATATCTTGCTTTAAAAAGAAAGTGCCCCGAAGGGCACTTTCGTATACAACTTAACCTATTGCTAGATTAGAATGTACCGCCGTCGATTTGACTTCCTTCGTTTAGAACGCCACCAGCAGTTAATGTGTTGGTAGAGCTTACACGAACAAAGATGTAATCGTTAGCTTCTGGTGCTTGGTCAAACACAATGCTTGTTACACCATCAACTGTACTCATTGTGTATGAGTATGTTGGAGCTTGGATCAAACCGTTGATATAAACTTGTGTGTTGTCGATACTAGATACTTCAACACCTGTGCTGAATGATGTTGTTGTACCATCACCAGTGAAGTTTAGAGTTGTAGCCTGAACAGCAACGTTTTGTGGTACAAACTTCTGTGAGAAGCTGTTCCAAACTAGAGTGTAGCCGTCTGACATAGCAGCAGTATCAACGTCAGCTAGATCAAATACGCTTGCGGCTGCAATGCGAGCATCTGCACGAGCATCTGTGTAGTATAGGTTATTTGTACCTTCGCTGATCGCATCTGTTGATGGAGTTACGAATGTAAATGTACCTGTACCAGAGCTGTATGACAAGATGTCTGTGTTATCAGATGTTAAGCTGATAGCAGCGCCTGCACGAGCATTTGTAAAGTACTTGTTTGTAGTACCTTCACTTACGTTGTCTGTGCTTAGAACAACATCGCCTGTTTGACCGTTTACGCTTGTAACGTCACCAGAAACATCGATAACACCAGTTGATGCATCATATGTTGCTGAGCCTGTTACGCTAATAACGTTGCGAGCACGACTTGTTGTGAAATATAGGTTTGCACCTTCTGCAATTTCACCAGAATCGATACTTGCTAGGCTAAATGTAAACTGACCAGTTGTTGGGTTGTAGCTTAGAGCATCAACGTTGTCAGATGTTAAACCAACTGCATTACGTGCGCGGGCATTTGTGAAGTATAGGTTTGAACTACCTTCTGTGATACCATCGCTGTTTGGAGTTGTGTAAGAAATAACACCAGTTGCGCTGTTGTATGACAAGTCGCCTGTTGTGCTGATAGCAGAACGAGCACGTACATCTGTGAAGTACTTGTTAGTACCTTCAGCAACATCGCTTGTTGTTAAGTTATCAATACGTGTATTGATAGCTGTGTCAGCAGCAGCACGTACACCGGCTTCGGCTGCAATAGCTTGAGCATTTACGGCTTCAGCAGCAGTTGCACGAGCAACTTCAGCAGCAATATCAGCTGTGTGAACAGCGTCAGCAGCAATACGAGCAGCTTCTTCTGCAGCAATATCACCAGCTAGGCCTGCTTCGGCAGCTTCGGCACGAGCTTGCTCTGTGCTTAATGCTGTTGTGAAAGCAGCATCAGCAGCTTGACGAGCAGTAGCTTCAGCGTCGATGTTAGCTTGTAACACAACGTCAGCAGCAGCACGGTCGGCAACTTCTGTAGCTAGGTCATTTACTAGATCAGCTTCAACACCAGTTGCGCGAGCAACTTCGGCAGCTAGATCAGCAATGATTTGGTTGTCAGCAGTCTGACGAGCAGTAGCTTCGTTAGCAACAGCTTGTGCGCTTGATGCAGCTAGTGCAGCAATAGCAGCTTGGATGTCACCGTCAGCAGCTTCATAAGCAGCAATAATTTCTGTTAAGCTGTCTAGGGCAGCTGGATCGTTATTGCTTAGGATGCTATCAATCTGATTCTGTAAGTTAGTATCAGCAGCAGCACGAGCGCTTGCTTCGGCAGTGTCAGCAGCTTCACGTGCAGCTTGTTCAGCAGCAATAGCAGCAGCGTTGGCAGCTTCAGCAGCAGTTGCACGAGTTACTTCGTTAGCAATCTGTGTTGATAGAGCTGTATCGGCGTTAGCACGAGCAGTAGCTTCGGCAGTAATTGCGTTAGCATTTGTTGTGTCGCCATCGATACGTGCTGTTTCTTCGGCTGTGATAGCAGCATCTAGTGCAGCTTCAGCAGCAGTAGCACGAGTTGTTTCTGCAGAAATAGCAGAAGCGTTTGCAGTATCGCCAGAAATACGAGCAGCAACTTCGTCAGCTAAATCACTTGTTAGTGTAGCTTCAGCGGCTGTTGCACGAGTTGTTTCTGTAGAGATTGCAGTTGCGTTAGCTTGTTCAGCAGCAGTTGCACGAGCAACTTCAGCAGCAATATCAGCTGTGTGAACTAGGTCAGCAGCAGTACGTGCAGCTTCTTCTGCATCTAACTGAGTTTGTAGGCTAGCTTCGGCAGCAGTTGCACGAACAACTTCTGCGTCAACGTCAGCTTGTGCAGCATCAGCAGCGTCTTGAGCAGCTTGAACGGCTGTTGTCAATACACTTTCAGCGGCAGTTGCGCGAGTTGTTTCAGCAGCAATAGCGTCAGCGTTAGCTTGTTCAGCAGCTAGAGCACGAGTTGTTTCAGCAGCAATAGCGTCGGCGTTAGCTTGTTCAGCAGCAGTAGCGCGAGTTGTTTCAGCAGCTAGAGCAGTTGCAGCATTAGCAGCAACAGTAGCATCACCGTCGATTCGAGCTTGTACTTCGTTAGAAATAGCAGTTGCGTTAGCTTGTTCAGCAGCAGTAGCGCGAGTTACTTCAGCAGCTAGAGCAGTTGCATTTGTAGCATCGCCAGCAATACGAGCTGTTTCTTCAGCGTCAATATTGGCTTGCAGTGTGCTTCCTAGTGTAGTGATAGCGTTTTGTAAATCGCCGTCAGCATTTTGGAAGGCGCCAACAATTTCAGTTAAGCTGTCTAATGCGGCTGCATCAGTGTTGCTTACGATAAAGTTGATTTGACCTTGTAGGTCTGCGTCAGCAGCTTGTCGAGCAGAAACTTCAGCAGCTAAAGCATTTGTCAATGTTGTTTCGGCAGCAGTAGCGCGAACAACTTCTGCATCAACGTTTGCTTGAACAGCAGCGTCACCATCAATGTGGTGTTGGTGTTCAGTGTCGATAGCAGTTTGTAATGCTGTTTCAGCAGCAATAGCGCGAGTCTGTTCTGTAGAAATAGCAGTTGCATTTGCTTGTTCAGCAGCAGTAGCACGAGTTACTTCAGCAGCTAAGTCATCACCTAGTTGTGATTCAGCAGCAGCAGCACGAGCAGCTTCGTCAGCAATTGCTTGTGCATTTGTAGCATCACCAGCAATACGAGCTGTTTGTTCAGCACTGTCAGCAGCAATACGAGCTGTTTGTTCAGCACTGTCAGCAGCAATACGAGCAGCAGTTTCGCTTGCAATAGCGTTAGCATTTACTTGCTCAGCGTTTTGAGCACGAGCAACTTCAGCAGCTAGATCGCTAGCAATAGTTGCTTCTGCGGCTAGGGCACGAGTTGTTTCATCAGCAATAGCAGTTGCATTTGCTTGTTCAGCAGCAGTAGCACGAGCTGTTTCTGTTGCAATGTCGGCAGCAATAGCTTGTTCAGCAGCAGTAGCACGAGTTACTTCGGCACCAATTGCGTCATCTAATGCGGCTTCGGCAGCAGTAGCACGAGTTGTTTCTGTTGCAATAGCACTTGCGTTTGCAGCTTCAGCAGCTTGTGCGCGAGTTGTTTCAGCAGAAATAGCAGCAGCATTTGCAATTTCAGCAGCAGTTGCACGAGCAACTTCGGCTGTTAGATCGTTAGCAATAGCTGTTTCAGCATTTGTAGCACGAGTTACTTCAGCAGCAATGTCTGTAGCATTTGTTGTGTCACCAGCTAGACGAGCAGCAGCTTCAGAATCAATATTGTTCTGTAGTGTTGTGTCAGCAGCGGCACGTGCGCTAGCTTCAGCTGTAATAGCAGCAGCATTTGTTGCATCGCCTGATGTGCGAGCTGTAACTTCAGCGGCTAAGTCACTTGTTAAAGTAGCTTCAGCAGCAGTAGCACGAGCTGTTTCAGTTGCAATAGCAGTAGCGTTGGCGCTTGTTAGGTTGTTGAATGTATCATAGATACTTGAGTCAGCAGCCTGGTAAGCGGCTAAGATTTCAGCTAAACTGTCTAGAGCAGCTGGATCTGTGTTTGCTAAAACGTTGTCGATGCGTAGACCTAATGCAGAGTCAGCGGCTGTACGTGCTGTTTCTTCAGCGGCAACGGCAGCTTGCCATGCACTTTCGTTAGCATCAATTTGGCTCTGTAGATCAGCGTCACCTGCAATGCGAGCAGCTTCTTCTGTATTTAGAGCTGTGTTTAGTGTGCCTTCGGCACCTGTTGCACGAGCAATTTCAGCAGCTAAGTCGCTTGCTAAACCGGCATCAGCAGCAATACGGGCAGCTTGTTCAGTTTGAATAGCTGTTGCATTTGTGGCCTCGGCAGTTTGAGCACGAGTTGCTTCTGCAGAAATAGCAGCAGCATTGGCTTGTTCAGCGGCTGTTGCACGGATAATCTCAGCAGCAATATCAGCAGCTAATTCACCTTCGGCTGCTTCGGCACGAGCTGTTTCAGCTGTGATAGCAGCAGCGTTTGTTGCATCACCTGCAATACGTGCTGTTTCTTCAGCAGCTAAGTTGTTGCTTAGTGTTGTCTCAGCAGCAGTTGCACGAGTTGTCTCAGCAGCAATAGCGTTAGCATTTGTTTGTTCAGCAGCAGTAGCACGAGTTACCTCAGCAGCTAAGTCGCTTGCTAAACCAGCTTCGGCTGTTTGAGCACGTGAAGCTTCAGTTGCAATTGCTGTTGCATTTGCTTGTTCGGCTGTTGTAGCACGAGTTACTTCATTGTCTAACGCTGTTTCTAGAGCAGCCAATGAGTCACCTAGTGCAGCTTGAGCACGAGCTGTTGTGAAGTATAGGTTTGTTTCACCTTCAGCAATGTCATCAGTTGAAGCGGCTGCTAAGTTAAATGTGAATGTACCAGAAGTACCATTGTAACTTAATACTGCTTCGTTGCTTGTTGTTAAACCGATAGCATTGTGTACACGAGTGTCAGTGTAGTATAGGTTATCTAAACCTTCTGTGATAGCGTCTGTATTTGGACGAACGTATGTTAGAACACCAGTTGCACTGTTGTAACCTAAAATACTTGTATCACTTGAGTTTAGTGTAATACTTGTACGAGCACGAGTTTGTGTGAAGTATAAGTTGTCAGAGCCTTCAGCAATGTTGTCTGTATCTAAAACAACTGCACCAGTCATACCGTTAACAGATTCAACAGCACTTGTAGAGCTGATGATACCTGTTGCAGGATCATAATTGATGTTTGAGCCAGCACTTACGCTATTGCGAGCACGGCTTGTTGTGAAGTATAGGTTTGTTGAACCTTCTACAATCTTATCTGTGTTTGGTGTTGTGAAAGTAATCTGACCAGACTGTGTACCATAACTTAAAATTTGGTTGTCATCTGTAGAGATACTGATCGCAGCACGGGCACGTGAATCAGAGTAGTATAGGTTTGTTGAACCTTCTAAGATACCATCGCTTGTTGGGTGGTTGTATACAAACTGACCAGTTGTACTGTTATAGCTTAATACACTTGTGTTATCGCTTGATAGACTTACAGCATCACGAGCACGAGTGCTTGTGTAGTATAGGTTTGTTGTACCTTCTGGTACATCATCTGTACTGTAAATCATCTGTGCATTGATTAAACCATCAACGTAACCCTTTGTAGCAGCTTGTAAGTCGCTAACTGGATCACCTGAAAGAATCAACGCACCAGTCATTGTATCGCCGCTTAGTGATAGCTTTGTAGCAATGCTGTTGGCAACGGATGTTGCAAAATTCTCATCACCGCCTAGCGCACTTGCTAGTTCAGATAGTGTGTCTAAGACAGCTGGTGCTGAATCGACTAAGTCACTAACTGCGCTAGAAACGAATGCAGTAGAAGCGATTTGAGTTGTGCTGGAACCTTTGGCGGCTGTTGCAGCCGTTGGGGTACCACGTAGATCAACGCTATCAATGATAGAACTTGATCTTGCTTTAATAATAGGCATAGGAATTTCCTCTTGTTAAGACTCTTAGTGAGCCTTTGTTTTTTGGCTTTTTAAGTTTGGTGCCAACCAACGTGAGGGAATAAAATTAAACGACTAGAAGCCAGAAGTTTTTCGTTATGTTAACGCTTCCGTTACTAGCCGTAACCGAGATTTCGTATCGACTAGGAGTGCTGTTTTGAGGAGCAGTTCCTACGATACTGTTGTTGCTAATAGTTAACCAACTAATAGCGGTTTCGCCTGCATAGGCAGGAGAAATTGTGTAGCTTGTAGCATTATTTACACTTAATGCAAAATTAATGGTGTCTCCACCTGAAAAAGTGCCGATATAGGAATTTGAGTTAGTCCAGTATGGTTTGCTTTCATTGACGTTAAAGTTAATTATGTTCTCATACGTAAATTCATTACCACTTGTATCAACAAGTGTTAAGTTTTGAGCAGCTGACCAAATTGGTGATGCCAGGCGACTGTTTTCAATCATCAACTGCATTGTGTTTTCGCTTGGGTAATCAATGCGTGTCATTGCTTGTAGGCCAATGCGAGCGCCTGTGCCTCTTGCAATGTCTGTTGCTGTGATTGTAATAGTTGCGTAGCCTGATAAACTTCCATAGCTTACATTTACAATTCTTGGGCGTGGTCTGTCAGTTGCTACTGTTGCGTTTAAAATCTTAACTTGAATTCGGTCACCAGATTCTGGCGCTTCATCAAATTGAACAATGTGCCCGTCAACTAAAGTAAAACTGTAAAATGGTTCTTGTTGAATACCATTGATGCTTACAACTAAGTTTTGTACTGAAGAAACATTTGTTATAATATCAAACGTCATTGACTGACCGTTTGAAATAAATGTCCTTGTTATAATAGATAGAGCTTGTGTCTTGTTAACAAACTGCCCTCTACTTACATCGTATGACAATAGTTGATTATCAGATGTTCCAGACAATGATACATCTGTTAAGTCATTTAATGACAATGCTGCAATTACATCAGTGATGCTTTGCCCAGATGAGGTTCCAATTCTGCTATCAACATATTCTTTGCTTGTTAATAGTTGCCAAGCAGCACCATCGTAATATTCTGGAGATGCTACTTGGCTGGCAAATCTAACATAACCCGCTGCGTTTATAACTGGGCGCTCACTGTCTTGGCCGGCTGGCAACGCAATTGCGCCAGTTGACGAAATTTTCAACACACCAGAATCTGGTGTTAAGCTGTCCGCAGTATGGTTTGTTTTAATTGCCATTTAATTTTAGCCTTGTTTGCTATCTAACTTTTCTTTTGTTCGGCCCCAAGCTGCAATACCAAGTACTGCACCCATTGCAACGTGATACAAACCAGCACCTTGTAGTGTTAATGGTTGCCATTGCATTTCGACTTTGCCTGCGCCAATGACCTGAATAATGGACCATAAGATAGGTGCAATGATAAAGTCAAAAACGCAAGTAGCCATATAACTCCAACCCATCATTGGGCGCCACTTCTTGTTAATCCAATCAGTGTTTGTATTTTCTACTGTGCTTTCTGCACCACCAGCTGTTGTTACTGCGGCTGCATCAGCAGTTGCTTTAACGCTAGCAGCATAATCAATTGTAACTTGTGTTCCACCAAATCCGCCGTTTGCAATCTTGTTATCAACTGATTGCTGAGCTTTAGGTGTTAGAGGAGCAAATGCTCCTTCGTCGCTGTAATCATCGTATTTTGGCATTTGTATGCTCCTTTTGTATATTTACCAAAGGATCATTTTTTTGGTCTAAAAGCTGATTGTACCTTGTTAAGCACAGATGACATAAAGTCGTTTCCTGGCCCAGCTTCTTTCCATTTTCCAACTGGGCATGATTCGTTAGCTATTGTTACTTTTAAATTTACTAGGCATCCGCATTGGCTACACTGCTTAGTAGAACGTCTATAGAACTCGCAACGTTGACAGTGCCCTGCTCTTTCTAGTCTTGTTTGCATGCTTGTGAACATGTTATACTTACCCATTAGAAAAGGGCAGTTGCCTGCCCTTTTTGTGTCAAACACTCTAATCGGTTGATTAGATGAATGATAGGTTAGCTGTATCGATAGCGATAGTGTTAACGTAGTCAGCAGCGTTACCTAGAGAAGATGCGCTGTTGCTTAGTTCAACGTAACCATAACGTGTCATGAAGCTAACTGTTGGTTCGAATGTGTTTGGATCTAGAACAACACCGCTGCTCATTAATGGGATGTATGGGCAGTAGAATGCTGGAGCGTCCATTTCGTTAGCACCCTTGTAACCGATTAGAACTGGAGTGTCATCACCGGCGTAGTGGTTAACGTAAACACGAACTGAGCTGTTTAGTGTACCAACGAACTTTGTGTTTGTTGGAGCTTCGAATGTACCTTCTGTTGTACGAGCGAAAGCAGATGTTGTAGCAGATTGTAGAATTGTTAAAGCTGTTGGGCTTACAACAATGTAGTTACCTGCGCCACGACGTGTGCGTGAAGCGATGTCGTTAGCAGCACGGTTTACTAGAACTGCTAGAGCAGCGTGTTGGTCGCCAACGAAGTTAGCTTGACCAGAAACACCACCTTGGTCGTATGTACCGTATGGAGTACCAGCTAAGTTGATTAGAGAACCGATAACTTCTTGGTCGATTTCAGCTGTAATTTCTTGTGCTAGAGCGGCCATGATTTCTGCTTCAACGTCAACACCGTGGATGGCTTGTGCGTCTTGAGCAGCTTCAAATGTCCAACGAGCGCTTAACTTACGGCTCTTAGCTTCAACAGTCTCTTTCAAGATCTGGATGTTCATCTTACGACCACCGCGACCTTCTAATGTACCTGTTGCTTCACCTTTACCGTCACCGTTACCAGAATACTGAGAAGCGATGCTGAATGGGCTTAGAGCTTCGTCACCTGCGCTTACGGCTTTACCGATGTTACCAACAGCACCTGTAGATGCGTCAGCAGCTTCAGCGTAACGTACACGTAGAGTGTGGATCTGAGAAACTGGACCTTGCATAGGTTGAACACCAACTAATTCGTTAGCGATAGTTGTTGGCATAACGCGACGAATAACTGGTAGAATAACCTTGTTTAGAACAGCAACGTTACCAGATGCAGTAGCACCAGCAGTTGCAGTTTCTGTCAAATACTTCTTAGTATTTTCTAAGCAGACTTCCATAGTAGTCTTGCGTTGACCTTGTAGGCCTTCTGTTAGGGCTTCTTTAGTAGCTGCCCAGTTTTTGCTTTCGAATAGAGCTTGTGACATTTGTATGTCTCCTATTAAAACTTAATACCAGCGAGTTTACGAAGTTGTTGAATTGTTTCATCAGCCTCGACTGGAGCGGCGAGTTCAGCTTGTGCTGTCTTATCACCTGTAACCACAGTCTTCTGTGATTGTTGTCCTTCAACTAGTGTTTTCTTCTCACGACGAACTTCTTCGTTTAGGACAGATGGCAGGTACTTCTGGAATGCGTCTTTTAGTTTAGCAGTATCTGTGCTTTCTAGTAACTCTTCCATAATTGCTCGCTTGTCTTTAGACAATGGTGAGCATAGGTCCTGCATTACACGAACTCGCTGTGCTTGATCTTCCGCAATGCGCTGACGACGAAGCGATTCGTTAATTTGTTGTTCTTTAGATTCGATTTGAGATTGAGCCTCTGATAGTTTTGAGTTCATATCTGCTAGCTTACGGTTTAGTTCGCTTACGGCTGTACCGTCTGCAAACTTGCTTGCCATAAATTCAGCAGCGAAGGCTTCCATAATCTTGCGACCGAAATTGTTTTCTTTCGCTGTACGGATGTCTTCTTTTAGTTGTGTAACTTCACGTTTGAATGTCTCAGCAACCATTGCATTAACCTTTTCGCTGGCTTTCTTGATGAAAGTTTCGCGGGCTTCTGCAATCGCCTTACGACCTTCAGAAACTAGTTTAACACGAGCTTCAACTAGTTGTTTGTGATCTTCATGTAGTTCGCTTAGTTCAGCTGTTAGTTTACGTAACGCAAACTCTTCTAACTGACCTACTGCATCTTTTTGTGATTGGCGATCTGCTTTTAGTTCTGCTACTTCTTTTGCTAATGTTTCCATAACAAATTTTTGTAGTAACTTTGCATCTTCGCTAATCTTAGCTGCATACTTGACACGTTGTGCAACTGCTTCTTCACGTAGACCTTGTAGATCTTGTGCGCCAGCTGCAATAGTGTCTTGCATTAGTTTGTCCATAGCTTCGATAAGTTGACCCTTATCGTGCTCATAACGTGAAGCAAATTCTTCACGTAGTTCTGCTGTGATTGTTTCACGGCTTTCGGCTAAGTGTTTGTCCCAAGCGGCGTTGATATTCTCACGCACCTCTTCGGATAAAACTACTGAACCTAGCATTTCTGTAAATTGACTCATTGTTTTTTCCTCAGACTTATTTTAGATTCTGGATGAATCTACGCACTTCGTTTTCTAAGTGCTTTTGTGCGGACCTATCGTAGGTCGCCGCGTTGGCCACATCCATCAGGGCGGCACGTCTGCGATTTAACAATACTTGTTCGTAAATTGCTGTAGGATAAGCATCTGGGGCACTTGGCTGAGCAACAACGTCAACAGTAACAATTTCAAAATCAGAAACCTTACCACTTTCGTTTACGTTACCGGAACCACGGCTTGAAACGCCTAACTTAACACCACTTTCAAGTAATGTTTTAATAATGTTACCCATTGGTGTTGGGATTAGCTTTAATTTGCCAATACCGTTTTCGCCTTCCATCCACATGTCAGTAATCATATGACTTACGCGGTCAATGTTTACTTGTAAATCATCTGGGTGATCAGCTTCACCTAATACAGAATAACCTTGTTCTAATCGAGACTTAATGCTCTCTACTGCACGACTGATTTCATTAACAGGGTAAACACGACCGTTATGGTTTTGTTTAGCACCTTGGATGAAAATGCCTTTCATGTAAAGATCTTTACCGCCACCCGCAGATTCTTTGGCTTCAACAACTAAGTTAGCCTGATCGAATGTTAAGTGTTCACGTAGTGGCTGTAAATGCATGATGATTAACCTCTACCTTTTGGTAATACGTCTGAGCTTGAGCCTGCTTCACGACCTGGTGTTGAGCCTGGCTTAGCAACTTTGCTAACTGCTGGCTTTGTTGTACCGCCTAAGTCTTGAGCTTTTGGAGCTTTAGCTGGTGTTGTACCGCTAGCTACGCCTTCGCCGCTTGTGCTACCGCCAAATGCTGTTGCTGGACGAGCACCAACTGGGTTTTTACCAGCTACTGGGCTGTGCTTTTGATCAGCTTTATCGCTATTATCTGGCTTTGAAACTGCCGTTAGTTCAGCACTTTCTTCAATGCTTTCTGGCATTTCTTCTTCAGATTCTTCTGCACCGAAGTCTTCTTCTGCACCCATGTCAGCGTCCATGTCGCCGGCACCGGATACCATTTCTTCAAATTCTGCTTTTAGTTTAGCTAGGGCAGACTCAACGTCCATCATAGCATCAGCAACATCGGCAGCATCAGCATCAACTGCTTCTGCACCTTCATCACCCATATCAGCTTCTAAATCAGCTGCGGCTTCGTCATCAACTGGCATTTCGTCAGCTGGCATTTCGTCGCCCATTGATTCTTCATCACCTTCTTCTGTTAAATCGGCTTCAACTTCATCAATTGCACCGTCAACATCTGTTGTATCTTCGTCTTCGAAGGCTACGTCATCGGCCATAATGTCTTCATAGACTTTACGACCAATTCCAACGTAGTAATCATGTAACAAGGCAGAAGCTTGCTCTTCTTCTTTATTTAGAAGATGGGCTAGTGCTTGTTCTAGAATTGTTTTACTCATTAATATTCTCCTTGCGCTAAGGGGAAGCACATTATTAAAACGTGCTATGCCAATAACTACTTACTAATTACGCAACGGAAATACGGCGAAATGGCGTAAAAACGTTAGTTTTTTCCGCCATTTGCGATAAAAATGTAATTTTGTTAGACTGCCGGAGGTCTTGCGTACATTTTTTTAACAATGTCAAGTCGTTGAGCTTCTTCGTACTTACGCAAATCACGCATTTTACGCAGACGGTTTACGTGCTCTAGTGTTAAACGCTTGCGGCGCATGTCACTATAGTACGCAACATCTGGGTCAATTTCTGACTCAATTTCGTCGTTGATTTCAATAAGGTCGTTAAATCTCATACTCTTACTTATTAAAAACTCTAAATTACGCTGCCGGTGGTGTTGGTGCGGCTGCTGGAGCAGGAGCCGCTTCTCCGCCTTCTGCACCACCTTCTGCTGGTGCATTTTCAATGTCTTCCATTGCGCCAGATAAGTCTAAGTCACCTTCACTTGGTCCGCTTAAGCCAGTTGCACCAAAGCCAGCTGCTTCTTCGCCGCTTGTTGCTTGTGCTTCTGCACCTTCGTTTTCTTCTTTCCACAAACGTTCGTTTTCTAGAATCTCGTCTTCTGTTAGACCTAGGAACTTTTGTAGTTTAAAGCGATGACTTAGATATGGGATTTCACTTAGCTGTGTAAACACTGCTGAACGTGCATTGTTGATTTCAATTTCGCGGTAGTCGCTAAAGTTTTGCGGCTCCATGAAGTCAAGATCAAATGACGAGCTGTCAATGTTAATGCCACGTTGCTTCATAAAGACTTTAAACTCTTTATCTAAGTAAGGTGCAACCAGGCCTTGTAGTCGACGGCAGTATCTGTTAAAGCGATACTCTTGAATTAGTGCTGTACCAATACGACCATCACTGAATTGTACTGCTGAATCGTCGGGGCCTGTTGGCAAATAGCTACTTGGAATACGTAGGCCACGTAGCATTTTGTTTGTGAAATACTTCAAGTCGTCAATTTCACCTAGACCTTGTCCGCCTGGCAATGTTTCAACTTTAGAACCACGACCGTCGGCTGTTTGAGCAAAGAAGAAGTCTTCCATAATGCTCAATGGGTTGTAGCTTGCATCAACATTAGATGCGCCACCGCCGCGAGTTGGAATACGGCGTTGGTGAATTTCGTTTTTAACACGTTCAACGAATGCCATAGCTTGGTGTGCTGGCAAGTTACCTGTATCAATGTAGAATACACGGCGTTCTGGAGCACGTTGTACGCGGTAAATGATAACCGCGTCTTCGAGCATTTCTTTTTGCTTGTATACTTTGAAAACGCTATCAAGAATACTTGGACCAAATGGCCAGCTTGCATCTAAGCCTTCGTTCATACTAATATGAACTACATCATTTGCATCAATTGCAACTTCGCCGCCTTGTTGTCCAGGCTTACTATATGTGTTGCTTTGGCTAAAAGGTCCAGCTGCATTTGTTACTTGTGCGCCAGGTAGTGTTTGTACGTTGTCAATTGGCTGTGTTGCAACTTTAGCCGATAAGTTAGGGTGAATGTTTGCAATAACATATTGCTCAACTGCTCGCCCTTCGGCTTCGTTGATAACTGCACGTTTTACATCTACTGGGTTTACCCAGTATAGTTCAAATGTTTCTGGATCACGTAAGAATACATGATCGCCGTATTTGATTGCACTGCGGAAAATACGGAAGATGCGCTGATCAAACTTGTTGATAGCACTCCACTTTTTAAGTGCTTCATTGACAACTTTGCTTTCGCTATCAGTTGGCTCATCTTTCCAAATTACTCGGAATGGTAAATTTGTGTCTGGATCGCTTTGTGTACAAAACTCAGAAATAGTATCTAACGCAGCGTTTACTTCGCTGTCAATATCCATTTGATCGTATTGTGCGTAACGATCAGTACGGTTTGGTTGTCCAGTGTAGACTTCTTGTAGCCAAGAAGAAAACTTAGCAGATGTTGCGCTTGCACCACCGCGGCCGTTTGAAGTCTTTTCAACTTCTGGATCCCAAATTTTAAAGTGTTTTCTCCAACTCATAGTGTGTTACTTACCTTATTTGTTTATGATAATCTTACCGGAGCTTCAAAACTTGAGCCGCGTGTGTTGCCGCGAATTGCTTGTAAATCGTTTTCAATGCTAGCCAAGTATGCTAATACTTGACCTACAATTTCTGGTGTTATCGTTCCATTTTGTAGCATATTTGCTAGGTTGCTATTGTCAGACTGTGTTACTGTACCAGTTACGTTTGTAGACACACCAGGTATTTGTAGCCCGTTTAAGTCTGGTAGATTTAAGTCGCTAATTGAAATTAGCGCATCTTTGAACTTTGCAAGTGCATCTAAGTCTAATTGCCTTAGGTTGCTGTTAATTAAGCCAATGCCTTCGCCAAAGTTCTTAATGCCAGTTCCGATCATGCTAATCTTATCTGCAATAGGAACAAACTCTTTGACTCTTTCTAAAGGACTCTTAGCACCAAACAAGCTCATTAAGCCAGTTACGATGCTTCCTGCGGTGCCTGCAATCATGCCTGCGGCAAATACAACTGCCCCGGCACCAATTGCAGCTAAACCTGCACCAATTGATATTAGCGCATCACCATCAACTTCAGTTAAAGACTTTAAGCCTTCTGCAAATGTAGGTAATGCTTTGCCTACTAGCCAAATTGCGGCTGCTAGGCCTGCGCCAATAATTGCAATAGAAGCAGATAAAATTACTGCACCTTTAAGCACTGCTGGGTTGCCAAATGCTTCAATGCCTTTTGCAATACCAGTCATAATGCCTTGAATAGCTCCACCAACGCCCTTGCCCACTGACTTCATAAACTTGCCAATGCCGCTACCAACATCAGCAATTACATCGCCAATGCTTTTAACCTTGCCTTTGATTCCATCAAGTTTGCTGCCAGCAGTGTCAGCTGCTTTGTCACCTGCTCCGCCAAATAGTCGTTCAAACATACTTGGGCCTTTTGCACCTTCTGGCGCTGGTGGTCCAATTTTAAACGCTGCACGAGATGCTAACAAGTCTTTAATTGCGCCAAAGCCGCCTTTCATTAGGCCACCGCCGGCACCAAATGCTAATATAGCACCAAGTGTACCAAATAGTGCTGTTACTCCAGCAGTTAGTCCAATGAGAACATTACGCAGACTTTCAAGTGCTGCCGTTAAGTTATTCATTGACTTAATGTTATCAGTCTCTGATGTAGAAGGTGTTGGCTTGCCTAAGTCTTTACCAGCTTGCTCTAAGTTCTTTGCAAACACACCAAGTTGGGCACCAGGTGCAGCGTATTCTGGAAGGGTTGAAGCATATCTTGAAAGGTCTTTGCTGTAATCAGACATCTGACCAGTCATGCCTTTTAAGTTTTTGTTTAGTGCATCAACGTCTTGCCCGTTGTTTGTACCTTGCATAGCTTGCGCCATCATTTGCAAGATTTGTTGTTGTGATCCTTTGTCAGCACCCAATGCATATTGTGCTTCACCTAGCTGACCGCGACTCATTGCCAATGCGATTCTAGACACTGTCTCTGGATCATTGGCAATGCCCATCTGCTTAATCAGTGGTACTAAGTTTTGAGCAGCTACGTTACCTTCAAGTCCAGCAAACTGGCCAGCGGATGTTTTTCTAAACTCCTCCATTGCACTAAGGATAGCTTTTGATCCAACACCAAATGCATCACTTAGTTTGCGTGTGTTTGAAACTGTGTCACTGTATTGTTGTACTAAACGCTTTTGTGCATCCTGCTCATTTTTTGCGCCTAGACTTGATGATTGTGCAATCTGACCAATTAGTTTTGCACGTTCTTCGTCTGTTAACCCCATTGCAGCAGCAGCGGTGCTAGCAGCATCAACACTTTTAACTAAATCTTTACCTAATGACTTTGTTAGCGTAGAGTTTAGATACGCACTACCGTATTTTAATCCACGTGATAAGTTGCTTAAATTTTCTGCGGCTTCTTGGCTATTTGCACCAAATGCTCTAAAGCGTCCTTGACTTTCCTCAATAATCTTAATAAACGAGCCACCTAAGCCACTCATTAATTTCATTTGTGTAACTGAGCCAACGCTAAATTTGCTTAGGTCAGCAAACTGTCCCATGTCGGCAGCATTCTTTGCAAACTCACCTAACGCACCTATTGCATAACCTACGCCCAGGGCTACGCCACTGAGCATCTTTACAAAACCGTTTTTAGAATAGTCTAAGCTATCGCTTAAATTTTCAAACGCACTACTTAGATTTACGTTTTCGCCTATTAGACTTTTGCCAAAGTTTTTAAAACTCTTAGCAGTGTAATCAGTTTCCTTGTTTAAATCTTTTTGTGACTTCGTAGCATCTTTAGTAGCTTCAGTTTCTTTGTCTAATGCGTCTTGTTGAGCTTTGCTTAACTTTAAGCCAGCTTTAGTACGTGCGTTTGCTTGCTCTAGCAACTTGTTATGCTCAGCAAGAGCTTTCTTATCGCTTGCAGCAGCACGAGGTACTGGACCAGTTTTAGCTTTGCCGCCAGGAACATTGCTACCACGGCCAACAGACCCGTGCAAAGCGTCCAATTTTCTATAAAATCGGTCTAATGCATCTTCAAATTTGTCTTGATCAAAATCAGCCATCTGGTCCTTTTGCCATTAAAACTACACATAAATACGATTATGACATAGGTTCTTATAACCTATTTATCGTTAAGGATTAACTACATGGATAACTCAAACCCACTTAAGAAGCCAATTCAGCAGCCAGCCGCTAACCCATTGGCACAATATTACCGCAAGCCTGGCACATACATTGACTTACCCAGCCGCGCCCGTTTTTATTCAGTGGCTCCAAAGTTGTCTGATACAGGCGAACTTGCAGTTTATCCAATGACTGCCAAAGACGAACTAGCACTTAAGAACCCAGATGCACTACTAAACGGCGAAGCACTAAAGCAAGTGATTGCGTCTGTATGTCCAGACATTAAAAACGTCGACGAAATCCCGGCACCAGACATTGATGCTATCTTAGTAGCCATGAGAATGACCAGCTATGGTGATGATATGGAGCTTGATATTGCACACGGCTGTGATGCAAGTGGGGGTAAGAGTCAAAGAGTTACAGTAGGTTTAGGTAGTGTGCTTTCAACATCAAAGCCAATCCCTGAAGAATTAGGCCAAGTTACACTAAGCAATGGTGTAGTTGTTAATCTAAAACCTTATACACTTATTGCACAAAGCAAGCTATTAAGAGCTCAATTTAGCACTATGCGTCAATTGCAAGCTGCTGAAGTAGCTAATAAAGATATTGAAGCAAAGGCTGCAATTGCCGATGCTGGCTACAAACAACTAACTGATCTAAGCCAAGAAATCCTGGCACTTAGCATCACATCAGTTGTACTACCAGACGGTACCGAAGTAACTAACCGTCAGCATATCTTAGAATGGGTTCGAAATTTAGATCGTGCATCAAACGAGCGACTAGACCAAGAGCTAAAGGAATTTGCCAAGTACGGTGTAAGTCGAACATTAGAAGTAAAATGCGAGCACTGTGGTGAAACTTACACCAGTGATATGCTATTCGATCCCACAAGTTTTTTCAGCGTCGGCTCTTGACGCTCGGAACTGATAGAGCAAAGATTTCACGCTTTATCACAGGAATTGAAGACGAGGCAAGAGCCGTAATTAAAGAAGTAACAACACTTAGCGTATGGGGAGGCATTAACCCAGAATCAGTATGGAATATGACGCATACTGAGCGATCTGTCCTTAGTGAAGTAATTAAAGATCGTACGGAAGCAATGTATGGCAAGAAAGGCTTCGCTCGTAGTCATTTCTAATATCGTGTTGTTTCTTCTATAGGGCGAATACTTCGCCCTTGAATTTCGTATCGCTTCGCTCTACTCATTCACTTTTATAGTACTACAGATTTTTTAGTTTTCGTTTCATTTCAAACGATTTTATATGATACTTTGTGTAATTCTTAACAGATGAACTACATAATGAATACTTGACCTGATGCTTCAGTCACACTTAGCCGTTTTACCGGCTAAGATAAAAACACTTGACCCGAAGTCCAATGTCACATTCAATTACAGCAACTTGTTAAAGTTAGGGCGGTCACGCTGTACCCTTTTACGCTTTTCTTATTATGACGCTACTGCACACACCTAATTGAAATAACGTGTGCAATATGCAGGTTGTAATAGTTCACCATTGCCTGCTCTTTCCGGTATTACTATACTCACACCAATTCTTTTCATACCATGAATTGCGTCCTGTTAAGGATAGTGGTGCTGAGTCTCCGCTACTGCGTCGGAAGTTCCTTCCCCTGCGCCACCCTAGGGCCAGGTTTTATGGGTGCATGATCTAACCGGCTGCACAAGCCTATCAGTAGTAAATGAGTATGGGGGAGTTGGTATTAGCCGGAGTGATATACTAGATTTATCAATGTTTTCAGCAAGTTAACTGGGTGTTTATAGTTTGCCAAATACGTGATTTTTGTGTACTTTTAAGTTGATAATGCCGTTGTAGTAGTCTGTAGATTCTAGTACTTTTCTGTCAAATTGTTCTCTTGCTTCGATGTATGAGCATGCGGCCTTTGATGTGCAATAGTGTAATATTTCTCTCTTGAATTTATCAGTGCCTAAGTTAGCCAAGTCTGCCAAAAGTTCTACGCTGGAGCCATAATAATCTTGCCAATCGGAATCAATCTTACTTTTGATCTTCTTCCGCTTTTTAGTGCCATTTTTAAGTTTGACAACACGGTACGTAGTTTTAGAAAATTTTGCAAGTTTCTTCCCTACGTACTTTTTGTTGTTGGTCAGGTTTGTAATAAGATATACAAACCCAACACAATCCTCAGGTAATGACTCTACAACCTTGTTGTCGTAAAGCCATGTCATTACTTGGCTGCAAGGGCTTCTTTCTCAGCGGTAATCTCTTTACGACGCTCTTTGATTGCCTTGCTCATTTCCTGTAGTGCCTTGCGAGCACGAGCAGCTGATGCCTTAACACCCTTCTCGGTAAATTTTGCGTTTTCTGCGATGTAGGCTTCAAATTGCTCTACTAGTGTTTGGTGATTTGACATAATATTTCCTTTAGTTAATTTCATTCACTTGAGTATCAGTATCAAGTGTTGTGAATCCGTTTTCCTTAACAACCATAAGCACGTTGTTGACTCGTCCTGCTAATTCGTCTCTATGACTGATTAGGAAGATGTTTCGATTCATTTCTCGTCCCATGGCTTTTAGTACAGACATTGCATTTTCAATGCCTACACTATCCATACCGCTATCAACTAGTTCGTCGATAAACATTAAGTTCATCGGCTCAGTGAAGCTTTCATACACATCTCGGAAACTCCAGCTCATTGCTAGAATTAGTCGATTGCGCTCTCCTCGGCTCAAGTTATCAAAATCGAAACTTTGGCCTAGCTGACTAATGTCTACTTCTAAGTCGCTTCTGAAAACAACCTGATGCGGTAATTGTAACTTATCCAAGTAGTAGCCTAGTCTGTGATTCAAATATGCAATATTTTGCTCAATAATACGCTTTCGGACAAATGAGTCTTTGCTAGTAAGCAGTTTTAGCAAGAAATCTTGGTGCTCTAGCAACTTTGTAGTGTTGTTGATAGTATCCCAACTGATTTCGGCTAGAGCAGTATTCTTAAGACTTTCAATCTGTTCTTGATAAGGGTCATTTTCAACGATCCTTGTTTCAAGTTGCCTTTGAAGATTTTCTAAGTTGTTTTTGTGTGACATTGCGTCTTCGACACTAGGGTACCTTGTTTTAGGTTTATCGCTTAGTTCAATAGAACGAACGACAATGTCAGCTTGTGCCAAGTAACCATGTTCTTCTCGGAGCGCAGATACAGTTAGCTCAACTGCTTCTTGTGCGCTTGCACTCATTTGTTCATGTTGGGCATCATGTACGTCTTGTCCGCAACTTGGGCAACGATGTTCTACAATGTCAGCAAGACTTTTCTGTGCAATAGTTAATGCATCTTGTAGCTTTTTAACGTTTGACTGGCGGTTTGCAAGTTCTTTATTAGCTAGCTTAAGGCGAGTTTCGTTTTCTTTGTACAACGCTAACGCACGATGTGCTTCTAGCTCAGCTTCAATATCTGTACTTGCAAGTTCGTTGATAGCAGCATTAAGAGTCACAATGTCTGACTCTCGTTTTTGTGCCCATACTAGCGATCTGCGTTCCAAGTCATTGATACTTGACTGAACTCGAGCATTACTTTCTTGCAGGGCCTTGATGCGTGACTCTTCATCGCGAATCTTTTCCTTGCTTGTTTTAATTTGTTCTTTGAGAATGTCAGCTTTTTCACTTAGCTGTGTAATACCTAGCAGTTCTTCAATGATATCTCGCTGTTCATTAGCCTTTAAACCTAAGAAAGGCTGTGTATAGGTGTTTAAAGCAACAAGATGTTTGAACATTTCGCTACTCATGCCAACTACACGCTCAATGTGTTCTTGTGTTACACGATTTTCACCTGCACCCTCGTCTGTGCCAGCTTCGTTTACCTCATGGTCGTCGACATAAAACTTTAACAAGTTAGGTTTACGACCACGCTCAATCTTATACTTGGCACCATTCTTTTCAAACTCAACAGTAACTAACATTGCTTTGCCGTTAGTCTTGTTAATTAAGTTTTCTTTGCGAATGTTTGTTAATGCATTGCCGTAGATGGCATATGATAGCGCATTAACCATAGTAGTTTTACCTACACCGTTACGAGCACCATCACCGCCCATGTCTAAGTTGTTACCAAGAACAAGGGTTAAGCCGTATTTGTTCATGCGTAAGCCTTGCGTTACATTGCCTACGCTCATGAAGTTTTTAATTGTTAGATTCTTAAACTTAATCAAGCTGTTAGTCCTTGGTAAATCTGTGTTAGTATTTGTCGATCAATTACATCAGAGTCAATTGCTTGAATCTGATTTAGCACAATAGCATCTACAGATTCAAATTGTAGTTCTCCGCCTTCCCACTCAGTTGAGTGATCATCCTTCTTACCAGGGATCAAGCTGAGCTCACGCATGTTGTATTTTTCAACCCATTGCTCTTTGATGTAGCTAGCTTCTTCATAGCTAATGTCTACGTCAATTGTAATGCGAGCAAACGTTTGTGCATCAAACAGTTCTTCGTGGCGGTCGATTGCCTGTGTTAGTGTTAGCGTTCTAAACTTAGGAGCTTGCGGCCAGGATCTAAAGTCTGGTTCTCCGCCGTATTCTAAGAACATACATCCACGCTCGTCGTCCCATGCATCTGCGTAATTGTGCGGGAATGGATTACCCATATACACAATGTTGCCTTTACGCTGGCGCTTGTGGAAGTGACCTGAAAACACTAGCTCTTGATTTGGAAAGTGTCCTGCGTTGAGTCCGCCATGGTCTGGCATTTCAACCATAGCGTTCATTTTGAAATGAGGCAACTCAAAGTGTCCAAACACATATTTGCTTTTGAGCTTTTTCATCTTTTCCCATTCGTCCCCGACTAGCCAAGGAACAATGGTCATATCGCCAACGGTTGTCATTTCGTTAACAATAACAACGTTATCTAAGTAGCCACCAAATGGAAGCGAGTTAATTTCTCGCTTTTCTCTGTAAGCTAAGTCATGGTTGCCCATGATCAAGTAAACCTTTTCAAAGTTTTCTGATAGGTACTTGATGTTTGATGTTGTGTAGTTTAGCGTACTAACGTTAACTGTGGAACGGTTGTTGTGCCAGTCACCAAGAAAGATGCATGTTTCAGCACCTTCTTTTTTAGCTTCGGCAGTCATCCATTTAACAAAGTTTTCGCAGTCATCATTGTGACTGCGGCTGTTGTTACGCAAACCAAAGTGAATATCTGTAAAGCAAACTGCTTTTTGGAAACATTGAGTCATAGGTTTATTGTAACATACCTTCGAGGGTGTGTCTACAACGAGTTAGCTCATCTTTAATGACTAACTTTTTCTTTTTAATCATTTGAGCAACTGGAGTATCGTTTTGATGATGCTGCTCTAGGATCGTTAACTCTGACTCTAAAGTAGAGTGCCGTTCTTCTAAATGATGAATGTGTCGTTTAAGACTTTCCGGATGATGCATTTCTCACTCCTTTGTTAAAAATGGTTCAAGTTCAGGTGGTGTCCATCCCAGTGGCTTAAGGACCTTGCCATCTTCACGTTTGCGAACTTTGCCAGTTTCTTTGTCAATCTTAGCAAAGTTAGTTTTCATAACTTCTTTCCAAGCGCCTTCTGCATCAAAGCCTGCACTGTGGATTGCACCAATGGTAACAACTAAAATGTCAATGAGTGCATCAAGTGTTTCTACTTTGTCATGAGCTGCAATAGCATCGCCTAACTCATCTGCTTCTTCCTCGATTAACTTTAAGTACATGTTAAACTGGTCTGCATTGAATGAGTCTGTGCTTTGATCACAGGCCCGCATAAATTTTTCCTGATCGCGGAAAGGATTAGTCATTTGTTGCCTCTACTGTATCATCTGCTTCAATTTCTGCAATTGCTTCAGATTCTTTCATAGCATTGAATCGCTCAATGCCTTCGATATGTGCCTGCTGGCTTTCCATTTGTCGTGTCCATGATGGCATTTGTCCTGAGTCTTGTAGCAAGTCATCGCGGATGTCACGTTGGCGCTTTTCTACGTTAAGGACTCGCGTAAAGCTGTTGGTAACTGCGGCAGTATAGTAAGCAAACGGGTTTTGTGATTTGCCTTCGTCGAATTGAAGCGCAATTTGTGTAAGCTGAATAAGTGCTTGCCCGCGCATTTCATCAACGTAGCTATAACCTCGCCAGTTGCTTCGTAAGCTATAACGCTCACATAGTTTTAAAAACATTGCACCTAAGCGATTTGTAATTTGTCCGTGATCAACGCAGAACTCGCCAGTTTGCAAGTCACCTTTCCAATGACTGCGAAGTACTTCCCTCCACGTACCGTCTTCGTTTTGTACAAAGTGCTTAAATGGGGGAAAGTTTACCTTACTGCGATGGTCAGCAAGGCTCTTAGGATTGTTTTTACGTCCAGGCTCTAATGGAATGTGATCCCATGTCATGACACGGACAACAAGATCTGTTAACGGAATCTTTTTTGGATCTACTTCAAACTGATCTTGTTTTGGTTTGGTACTTGCTTTACCGTTATTAGCTTCCCACTCTGCAATAGCAGCTTGATATGCCTGTTGTTGCATCCTTGCAGCTCTTGCTTCTCGGGCTAAGTTTACTGCTCCTTCGGGACATGCTTTTGTTTTTCGGTTATGAAAGCTCTTAAGTTCGGTTACAATGTAATCGTATTGTTCAAAATCTCTGCTTTCTTTCCAACAGTAGCTCATTTTGCTACGATGAATCTCGGCTAAAATATCTTTATTTTTTAGGTAAATCGTTGTTGTTTTATCTGACACTTACAGTTTCTCCAATGTAGTGCTACTATAACATAAAGTACACAACGTTGTCAATGGTAAAGTACATAGATTATGAAAACGGTAAATAGGTATGGAGAAACCGTTAATGAAGATCAATGAACTTAAATCCCGTGTTGTTGCTGTGTACGCAGGACGCTTCCATCCGTTCCATCATGGACACGCTGAAGTGTTCCGTGAATTAGCTGCCAAGTTTGGCGCTAACAATACTTACATCACAACCAGTGGCAAGGTAGAGCCGGAAAAAAGCCCGTTTACGTTTGAAGAAAAGCGAGTTATGATGCAGGCTGCTGGTGTGCCTGCGGCAAACATTGTTGAAGAAACAGTACCATATGCCCCAGTAAACTTACCAACAAAGTTAAATCTTGATCCAAATAACGATGCTATGGTGTTTGGCGTAGGCCAAAAAGATATGCAAGAAGATCCGCGCTTTGCTTTTAAACCATTGAAAGACGGTACTCCTAGTTACTTCCAGCTATACACTGGCAAAAATTTACAACCATTCAGCAATCAAAAGAATCCTGATGGTTCACGTGCTGGCCATGCTTATATTTTCCCTGTACGAGATGTGCAGTTTAGCATAGGCGGCAAGACAATTAACAGCGCAAGTCAAATTCGCAATATGTATAAGGCAGCAGACGATGCAGGTCGCGAAGCAATCTTACATGAACTTTATCCAAATGGCGGGGCACTTGTGCAAAAGATCAAGCGTATATTTGACGCTAAGTTAGGATAATATTGTGGCAAATTTAGACAGCAAAGTCTCTATCGAATTTAAGGCGTTTGCCGAAATGGGCACAACAGATGATAGCGGCCGAAAAAATGCTGCCAATGACCCACGATCAACAACATACACTGGGCCTGGCACACGACACATTTTAGAATGGCCTACTACCCCAAAAATTAACCAAAGCATTGAAGTAAATTACAGTACTTGGGAACTGCAACATACAAACTATCAACCTAGCGCATTTGGCAACCGTTCTACTCCTACGATTACTATCAGTGGTCCTTGGATTAGTCGAACAGAAGAAGAAGCAATGAAAACTTTAAATGCAATTCATCTGCTACGCTCTGCTACTAGTATGTTCTATGGCCGCGAAGATAAGAACAAAGGTACGCCACCGCCAATTGGTAGATTAAATGCTCATGGCTTATACAACAACACACCAGTGGTTGTTAAAACTTTTCAGTACGACTATCCTAACGATGTTGACTATATTACAGTTGACACATTTGGTGGACGACAAAGTGTTCCTGTTTTGTTTGAAATGTCAGTTTCATTAATTGTGCAAATGAACGCAGTTGAAGCAGTTAAAGAATATACACTAGAAGGTTTCTACACTGGCAAACTTTTAGGAAACGGATACATCTGATATGGCAACAGGTAACAATCAATATAGCAGTACACCTATTACAGACTTTTATTTAGATCTGGCAGTATTGCCAACGGCTGCGGAGTTAGTAGGCAACAAGAAAACAGAAACGCTTGTAGTTGAGCCAAAGTTTGAGCACCGTCCAGACTTGTTAAGCTATGCATTATACGGAAACAGCAATTACTGGTGGACGATTGTTTTAATTAATAGAAACCAGCTTAAAGATCCTATTCGAGATCTTAAGGCAGGGATGGTACTTAGAGTTTTAAGCAAAACTGACGTTGCTGGAGTAGTCTAATGGCAGATAAACCAACTTACAACGATAATGTCGGCTTGCCGGACATTCATTATAACCCATTACAAAATTATCGCAACGTAACGTACAACACTCGTCTTACTATGATGCCAGCTGGCGAAAGTGCCAAGACACGTGACAACAGAAGTTATGACTTCAAACGAGGCATTGTTATTTGGGAAACGGGTGGTGCTGGTAGCATTTATCTAGAAGAGCTGATTATGGAATATGCTGGCGCAGGTAATAACACCGGGCACTATATCAATCAGCTACCAGTATCAATGAAAGGCAAACTTGTTGAGCCGGTTGGCGGCCGCCTAATTGAAGCAATGAGTCTAGCAGCATTTGATCTTGGATACAAGACAACAGCAGATGCAGTGTACATGCTAGAAATTTCATTTACAGGGTTTGATACTTCAACAGATTTGCCTGTTACATGCAAAGGATGGGACGACGAAGAACTAACATTCAAGTGGTATGTTAATTTAACTAAACTTGACATGATGTTAGATTTTAAAGGTTCTACTTACGACTTTGATTTAGTTGCAACGGGCGGCTTGTCATTGACCCCGGACTTTATGACACTAGAGCAAGGTTTTAGAATGATTGGCTCCCCAGAGACAATTGGTTCATTTTGTAAAGAACTGGAGAAAGCGTTAAACGAGCGTGAAGAAGATAAAGTAAAAGCAGGATTACGATGCGTACCTCACAAGTATGTAATTTCTGCACACAAGGATATTACAAACATAAAAGTATCATCGGGATTTTGGTCAAGACAAACATGGTCGTGGTTAATCGGCCGCGGCGAAATGCAAGCACAACCTGGCCAGACAATTCAAACATTTATCTTAGGTGCGCTAGCTAACAGCAAAGACTTAATGAAGTTTCTTCATAGGATTCCTGAGAAGAAAGATTACAACAATCCTGATACAAAGCCAGATACTGCTCACATTGTACCACGTAATCTTGTTATTATTCCGGGTGCAAAAAACGTCGAAGAAAGCGAAGTGTATTCCTTTGACGATAAACTTGGCGCAGCAGCAAAGGAAGTGCATCTCTTTATTACTACCAAAGAAGATCCTAGAAACATCATTAGTCCACAAGAATACAAAGATGCACAAGATCCAGCAAACAGAGACAAGCGAGTTGAAAACTGGGTTAAGAAGGGCTTATTAAGAAAAGTTTATAAGTGGATCTACACTGGCGAAAATGCTGAGGTGATTGGTACTAACATTAAATTAGATAACATGTGGCGAAATGTTCGACCACTATGGATTAACAACGAAACAGGTAAAGCAGTCGCACCAATGCAAACAATTGCCACGGCAAAAGAAAAGTCACCAGCTGACAAAACAAAAGCAATTGCATGCAATGATGCAAAAACAATTAACAACAGAATCAATAGAAACTCTGCTACGTATGCCGAAGATGCAGAGTATGATGCTAAAACAAATTCAATCGCTCCTAAAAAGGGGTGGTATCCGCACATGCCGCAGTTCTATCACATGAACGTTGGTATTAATCAAAACACTCAACAAGGTGCATTGTCAGAGGAAAACGCACACGAGTATAGTATCTACAAACAAATTGGTGCAAACTTATCTGGTAGTGGCGAAATGGTTAAGCTAGGACTAGATGTAGTCGGTGACCCTTACTATCTAATGCAGATCCCAGGTAAAGCAGGCACACCGCCATGGGAAGAAGATGTTTGGGAATATGAAAAGAATCAGCTAACAGATGATATGATGGCCGAAAAGCGAAAAAAGGCTGGAACACATACTTGGCTACCATTCATTTACTTTGAAGCACAAGTGCCAGCAGTTAGTGTTGATGCTCAGGATCGCATGGAGCTTCGTCGCAGCGATGCTATCAGTGGCGTATATTATACCGTTAAGGTAACCAATAAATTTGTTAAGGGTAAATTTACAACGCATTTAGAATGTGGCAGAGAAGCATTGTCTAATCCATGGACAGGTAAGATGTCACAATCTGCAAAAGATGGTACTCCCGCGTCTACACCTGGTACAGCATCAAACACAGGTCCTAATAACCCTAATGTTGCAGGAGCTAAGAAATGAAATCAAACATATACGGTGGAAACTCACAAGGTGGCAGTGCTGCGGTTGGCAGCAAAATGCAAGGGATTTTTATTGGCAAGATCAAAGACAATAGAGATCCAATGGGCTTAGGCAGACTTCGTGTTTGGATTCCGCAATTAAGCTCCGCACCCGAGAACGATCAGACAGGTTGGTTTACGGTTCGTTACTGTCCTCCAATGGCAGGTGCAACAAATACGCAAGAAGAATCACAAGCCACTGACGCTACTAAGTTTAAGCAAACAAATCAAAGCTACGGCGTATGGATGGTACCACCTAATCGCAACGTTAACGTTGTTTGCGGTTTTATCAATGGAGAAACTAACCAAGGCATTTGGTGGGCATGCTTGCCGCATGACGGACATACACATTCATTACCTGCTATTGCATCAGGGTCTACTCACGATGGTAAAGTTGCACCACTTGCTGAACGCAACAGATACAACGTAACAGATCCTGATGTAGAACGTAGACCTGAGCATCCAATGCACGATGTTATCAAGCGTCAAGGTCTTGAAAAAGACTTGCGCCGTGGTCACACTAACGCTGGCCCTTTTAGAAACAAAGATAAACACCCAGGCGCAGCTTACGGTATTTTGACTCCTGGTCAGCATCAGTTCTTAATGGACGACGGCGAAGAATTTAAAAACGGTCAGATTCGACTACGTACTGCTAGCGGCAATACGTTTATCATGGACAATGATGAAGGCTTCATTTACTTTATTAACGCAACAGGCAATGCCTGGATGCAGTTAGACAAAGAAGGCAACGTAGACGTTTATGCAGGCGGCGACTTTAGTGTTAACGCCGAAGGAAGTATTAACTTACGTGCTGGCAACAATATTAATATGGATGCTGGCAACAACATTAATGCCGCAGCAGCAAAAAACTTTGAGTTAGAAGCATGCGAAGTTTTTAATGCTACTGGTACAACTGGCATGAAGTTAAGCACTGGTCAAAACATGAACATCTTAGCTGACAGCCAATTTAAAATGACAGGTCAGCGCATTGATTTAAATGGCCCGCCTGCTGAACGTGCAACATTACCAGCAGCAAATAGCTTAGTAACAAACGCATCAGTTGGTAAAAGTATTGCTGGCCGTGTACCCGAAGCCGAACCATACGGCGGTCACGTTAGCAAGGGCGGCGAGCAACCTACGGTTGTAACAGGCACTGCACCAGTTGACGACCCGGTAATTGCTCCAGCACCAGAAAGCTACGAAGATAAACCTGCACCAGAAGATACCGATGCTATTGCTTGCGTCCCGGAGCCAACAAAAGGTGTATTAAGCGATATAGGGTTTAAGATTTTAAAAAGTCGCGAAGCATATTGCGGGATCATGTATAGTGACTTCCAAGGTTATAGTATCGGATACGGTATTCGTTTAGACATTTTTGGCCCTGGTGGCGGGGGAAAGATTGACGAAAACTTAAAGAAGGCACTTTTAGCTGGTCCAAGTGAAGCTGAAGCACGTCTAGCAAGCCGTCAAATTATTGATAGAGAGAATACTCCGCGAGTAATGCGAGCACTTGAAAAAGCAAAAAGCTCTGCAGGTAAGCCAGTTTGTATTACTCAAGCACAAATTGATGCATTAATCATGGCATCATACGGCAGCCCAGTTAGCGCAGACAAAATGGCACAGGCGCTAGTCCAAGCAGCAGCATCGTCTGCAGACGGCAAAGCGTCAAATGAAGATATTGCTAAAATTTGGGCTAATACTCCTTATAATAACAGCAGCAACGTCCGTAACAGCGATGCAAGATTTGCAATGACAGGCAAGCCAAACCCAAACACTCGTGTAATGGAGCCAGCTCAGCTAATGAACGAAGGTATCAAGCGAGATTTAGCACGTTTAAAGAACAATAAAGTGCAAATTCCTCAATCAAATGACTGGAGAACACCATACGGTAATGGTGGCGCAACTGGTACTCGGGTTGAGTGTGCCTACGGTAAGCCAACACCGCAACACTTAGCACAATGGGAAAGAAGTTATTATCTAAATACAGGGCTAGTTCCTTATGGATCTAACTTAACACCGGCGCAGTTACGTGACAAGTATGGTGCTCCGCACACAGGCGAAAACTTCCCGCCAGCACAAGCATCTAACGTTTAATCCGTTAGATAAAACCCTGTTTATTAAATCCTGGTAAATAGGTGTATGCCAGTCTACAGATCAAAATTTCGCGGTTATAGCTCAGTTGGTACTAGCTTTTTAAGCCCTACTCGTTACGACCTTGACTTAGCAAGACAAGACTTGTTAAATCACTTCAACACTCGCAAAGGCGAGCGTGTTATGCTACCTGAATTTGGTAGCATAGTATGGGATTTACTTTTTGATCCTTTAGACGACCGCACAAAATATCTAATTGACCAAGATGTACGATCGATAATTAAAAACGATCCAAGATGGCAACTTGAAAACGTAGCAATCTCAGAAGGTCCAAACGCACTACTAATTGAAGTAGTGGTTACATACTTGCCAACATCAGAATCAGTTACACTACCATTGGTATACGACAAAGGAACAAACACATTATGAGTCAGACTCGACGCCTTGGACAGCTTTACGCAGCCGAAAGCTGGCTTAACAATTATCGCTATCTAGTAAATGCTGATTTTAAAGCATACGACTTTGTTAGCTTACGTGAGGCATTAATTGCTCACATTCAAACAAACTATCCTGAAGATTTCAACGACTTTATTAACTCAAGCGAGTACGTTGCGCTTATTGACTTGATTTCATTCTTAGGACAAAACTTAGCTTTCCGTGCTGATTTAAACGTTCGCGAAACATTTTTAGAAACTGCTGAAGTTCGTGGCAATGTGTTAAGTCGTGCCCGCCAATTAGGCTACAAGCCATTCCGTAACGGGGCTGCAACTGGATTCTTACGAATTACATCTGTAAACACTACCCAAGAAATATACGACAGCACTGGTACAAACTTAGCCGGCAAAACAATTGTCTGGGCTGATCCGTTGAACCTTGACTTTAACGAACAATTTACGTTAATCTTAAACCAAGTTCTAAGCAAACTAAACCCAGTTGGCCGCCCAGTTAGTTCTATTTCATCAAACGGTGTAACACGACAGCTATATGAAATCGATCAACCTGAAAACAGAACAATGGTAGAAACATTTACAGTTTCGGCAAGAAACAATAACAGTTACCCATGCGAAATTGTTCCTGTAACCGTTGACGCATCAACTGGTTTAGCAACTGAAAATGATCCAAACCCGTATGGGCTACAAACATTACTATTCAACAACGATGGTTCTGGGTACAGCTCTAAAACTAATGGCTGGTTCTTCTTATTCAAGCAAGGTACATTAAAATTTGAAGACTTTGTATTAGATACTAAAGTTGAAAACAGAGTAATCGACCTTCAAGGTACTAACATTAACGAATCTGACGTATGGGTTCAAAGTGTTGATAGCGCAGGTAAGGTACTATATCAATGGACAGCAGTTCCAAACACAAACAACAAGAACATCGTATTCAACAGCATTGATAAAAATAGCCGTAAAGTGTTTGAAATTATCACACGAGAAAACGACTCTATCTCTGTTAAGTTTGGCGACGACATCTTTGCTGATATTCCAACTGGCAACATCAGGATCTGGTATCGCGAAAGTGCAAACGAAGCAATCAATATTATCCCTGAAGATGTAGCAGGCTTAGAGTTATCAGTTCGTTATGTTGACAACATGTCACGTGAGCAAGACTTAACTGTTACGCTTGAACTGTCATCATCTGCGTATGGTACTGCAAACGAAACACTAGCACAAATTAAAAACCGTGCAGCACGTACAAGTGCATCTCAAGATCGAATGATTACAGGTGACGATTACAACATCTATCCAGAAGGTAAAGTTAGTGGCATTGCTAAAATCAAGACAGTTAACCGCACACACGCTGGACAAAGTGTTTACGCTGATCTATTAGATCCAACTGGTACATACCGTCCAGTTATCACACTTGCTGACGATGCGTTCATCTACGAAACAGAAGTAGTAGCAGAAAGCTCAATGGATGCAACAGAAGGCTTTAACAGTCTATTCAACTGGGTTGAAGCATCGTTGCTTGACAAATATCTACAGCAGTTATATTACAAGAAGTATTCTCCAATTACGCCTGATACTGGTGTAAGTGTAAACTGGATTACCGTTAACTCTGGTAATGCTACTTCTACAGGCTACTTCTCACTATCAACTACAGGTGCTCCTTTACGTGTTGGCCGCGGTAGTCCAGACTTAAAATTTAGAACACTAAACAAGAACACACTAATCAAAACAAAGCAAGGCAAGTGGACACGAGTATTGGATGTATATAAAGAAGGTCTTGGTATCGTTGACAACAGTGGTGCTAATACAGGTCTTCGTGCCAATGGCCAAGGTGCAGTATTCATTGATTCAATTGAAAAGACTGTTAACATTAATTCTTGGTTTCCTTCATTGCGTACTGCTTTTACAGCTACAGAAAAACGTGAAATCTTAGAAGAACTTAAATCAAACCGTAGCTTTGGATTGAAGTACGTTAATACTCCAACGCAACCAGATCGTTGGAAAGTAATATCAGCTGACGATGTAGTTGCAACTGGACAGTTTATTGCACCAGAAGGCGCCAATATTGCGTCAGGCTCTGCTTGGTTAATTCGTGTAGAGTACAATGCTGCCGCAGGTACTTGGTCAATGTTTACACGACAAGACCAAACTGTGCTTGGAAGTGCAAATCAGTTAACGTTCTTAAATCAAAGATTTGGCGAAGCAGTTGACTATCTATCACAACGCAAAGTGTCTAATACTGTTAAGTTTATTGACCAAACAGCAGAGCTAACTGTTGCTGACTACTTTAAACTAGATGATGGTCGTTACGATTCAAAACGTGTTAAATTGCTATTACCTGGTATCTCAGAGAACTTAGTACCAAACGATCCTACACTGATTTCTAAAATCATTGGCAGCTCTACCGTGCAGTTATCTAAAGTTGAATTTGTTGACGCTAAAGGCCAATATACTTTAGCACCATCTGCAACTGGCTCTTCGTACAAAGGTGTAGCCAACCAGCGAGTACAACATAGTCATGTACCACTAAGAAGCAACCGTGTTAATGCATCAACAACAAACATTATGGACATGTTTGTATTAACGTCATCATACGATACTGCCTTCCGCAACTGGATTACAGTAAACGGAACAGAAGCAACAAAGCCAATAACAGTGACATCATATACGCTAGAAAAATTAATGTCAACTATCCTGCCTTACAAGAGTGTTAGTGATAGCATTATTTTCCATCCTGTGAAATACAAAGTAATCTTTGGTAAAAATGCTGACATTAGAAATCAAGCAACTATCAGAGTTACAAAGAGTGACACAACAAGAGTAAGCGATGCAGAAATTCGCAGCAGAGTTATTGACGCAATGAATCAGTACTTCAATGTTGATAACTGGGACTTTGGTGAAACATTTTATTTCACTGACATGGCATCTTGGATACATAAGTCGTTAGGTGGTATTATTAGCAGTGTGGTATTAGTACCAAAACAAAAGAACATGTCAAGCAGTGATATGTTCCAAATCATGTGCGACGATGATGAAATTTTCGTAAGCAGTGCAACAGTAAAAGATGTTGAGGTTATTACAAACTCAATGTCAGTAACAACAAAATAAGGTAAACAATGGAAAAAGATCCTAAAAAATTAACCCCTGGTAACCCTTTCAACAAGACATATCCAGGCCAGGATTTAAACAACGGTGTAGCTCCATATACAACAGAGATGCTACCTGTTGTCTTTAGAACAGAGACAAACAAGAAAGTATTGAGTGCAATACTAGAAGACTTGTTTCAACCCAGTTCCATTGAAACGCTTAATTACGTAGTTGGCCGAACACCAACGCCTTCATTTGGCCCTGGTTATTTGCCACATCCAACTGCCCGTCGTCAAGGCGAAGTTGGCCTTGCTTATTTTTCTGCGGCAGAAACAAAAACTTTAACAGCAGACAACATTGCTGACTCATGGAATTTAAATGATAGAGTTAACGAACAGCCAGCAGCAATAAGCATTTTAGACTTGCCTATTGATACTGATAAGTTTTTAAACTGGTTTGACTATTACTGGATTGAAGAACGCATGCCAGTTTTGTATCTAACTGGCGGCAAAACTGAGGCATATAGTGTTCAGCAAGATATCATTGGTAAAAAGTATTTTACATTGCCTACGCAGTCAAATGGTAACACATTAGAACTAAAGAATGGCATGCGTATTGCTTTCCAACAATACCCTGGACAAGTTGATGTTAACTGTAACTTAGATATTGATTTTGTTGCTAGCGGTAAAGACGAAGACCAGTTTGCCGACCTTGAACTTATTAACTATGACCGCGGACTAATTGGTATCGCAGTCGATGGCCAACTAAAGTACGCTGGAACTGATTACGAAGTAATTGCTAGTTCCATTCACTGGAAAGGTGCAGCACCTCAAGCAGGACAAACTATTCACGCACACTTCCCAGACTTTTACTTAACACCAGAAGCAGAAGTTCGAATCAGAAGCTGGTTAGTTACAGGTGTAGGCACTGAAGCTGGTATTAAACTGTTAGGCATGAACTCTCAGTTTACAAACACCGTTTACAGTAAATTAACAAATGCCTTATGGGATCAAACAGCCATGCCATGGGATCGTTCTGAATGGGACGGATTCTTACCTGGCGTTAACCCTAAAGAGTATGTGCTACAACAACCTGGCGCAGCAAACAGAAACGCACATAGTCGTTCTAACGTTTGGATTCATAAAACTGCTATCCAAACTTTTGCTGACTTTATGAATATCAAATTCAGCGATATTGCTAAAGAATCTCATAGAGCTGAACGTCCTATCGTTGAATTTGAAAACACATTAGAGCTATACAACCACGGTGTTCAATATAGACACTGGCCAACGTTCTTAGTAAATGAAAAAGAAGTTAGCATTGCTGACTTTGACAACATTCCATTAACATCTAAAAATACAACAACTTTAGATGCACGATACATGGCATTGCTAAGAAAACTAAGTCGCCCAGTTGACGTTGCCATCCAAACAGAAATACATGGCAACTTGAAAATCTCATTGGACGCAGACACCGTAACGCAAGCCGAACTAGCTAAGATTTTAGAAAACTTAGAAAAGGACAATATTGCTGGCCGCATTCCAAAGTACGCAGTATATAAAATAGTCAATAACCAAGTTACTTGGATTAAAAATGCTCCAACTGGTAATTGGATTATTACTTACAGAGTGTCTGGAGTGGCACTTGCAGCGTTACGAATCTTATGGTTAAATGATGACTACTTAAAGAACAAGATTGTAAACATTCGCGCTTCAGCAGGCAAAACCAATGGCATTGCAATAGAGCAAGCCAATGACGGTGATGCGGTTGTTATTAATGTTACATCCGCTAAGGATCCGCATTACCTGCACGAATACCATTGGGTTGACGGTGCAGCAGTGCAATCTACATTTAGACAGACTGCAACAGATTTGCCAAAATTTGAAATTTACAATAGCGAAGGTCAACGCCTAAGCGATGTAGAAGCTATTATTGGGTATCGACCAAATATACAATACAGTAACATTTTACGTCCTAAGGCAGGCAATGTGTTTGATACCGAGTCTGGCTACAAGTTAGCATTTGATTCAGACCAATTTACACAGCTAACAGAAGGCAACGTTGCTAAAGATAGTATGTATAACATTGTGTTTGAACACACATTACAAAATACATCAGTCTATACCAACGAAGCCGGTACACAGCTTCGCGTCTATGGCCCTTATTCTTTTAGACGTTATGCAGGTAAGGATGTTGTAAATGAGTTAAGCAACGGATATCGTCGTGCATGGTTTAAACTTAAGAGCTGGGCAATTCGTTCTCAAGAAATTGCTGGCGCAACTACTATTGCATTAGATAGTACAATGTGGCCAACTTACGATTGGGCAGTTAAAATTGACAACGGTGTTGGAACAGTTTTACACACAGATGACTTTAAAACAGTTGTTGATAATATGGCAGTTGCTGCTCGTGGTCACAGCGTTAAATTTAAAGTCTATCACAATGGTTTACACGAAGTTGCAACAGTTAAAGGATTAGGAATTGACGAGTTTAGCGTGAGTGTAGTTAACGGTGAACTTGAGTTTGTTGTACCTGAATCAGCGCAAGATATGCTAGAAGTTCAAATTGGATTTATTAGCTTTAAGCTAAAGTTGATCGCTTTAGAAAATGATCCTCGTTTTGTTAAAGTGACATTAAACGGTCTTCCAGTTGACTGCGAGTACAACCACAATGAGTACACTGTAACTGTAACTGGCAATGGCGTAGTTGAAATAAGACACCAAGGCAACAATGTTACTAACGACCATCTAACCACAATTCCAGGATTAGACTATAACCCTGAACAACAAGACGTATTAGGTAATCTAACAGTTGCACGTTTAGTTAAGGGACTAAAACGCAACGTTGAAATTAATACTGCAAATGGATTGCGTCCATGGACAGAAACACCACAGTGGCATACACTTGATGGTATCTACATGGCTGACCACAGTGCAATGCGTTCAACTTGGGCGTTAATGAATTTGAATCCGGGCTTAAAAGACGTAGTAGTTAACAGGTCTCTATCAGCATGGCGCTGGTACCGACGTTTTGTAAGTAAAATTGAAGAACTAAACAAGCGTTTAGAAGCATCATCGCAACAGTTAGTTGATCGCGCACTAGAAGAATTGTTAGTTGGCGTAACATTTAGCTCAGTTGATGCAGTTACTGGCATGGCATTTGTAACAAATGCTATGAGTGCCGACACATTTGTTTCTAACAATGAAACAACCTACACAATTCCTGGAGCATCAGTTTACACTGGCGTATTTGGCAACGATCACGTTTATGTTTACGTAAACGATTCTATACAATTAAACGGCGTTGACTACACAATTGTTAACAATACAGTTGAATTTACAACAGCGCCAGCTGCTGGGGCAGTAGTAACAATCTATCATGCAGCCGAATCTGACATTTACACAGGCATTCCTGCTAGCCCTACTAAACTAGGGCTAGGTGGCCTATACGAACCAAAATTAGTCACAGAAACATTTGGCAATAATTCCAAGACATACATTCAGCGCCATGACGGATCAAAAGTAACAGCTTACATTGATCCAGCAACAGGCGAACCTTCTGCAAGCTATGTTATTAATGCAGCTATTCTTGAATTAGAAAAGCGCATCTTCAACGGATGCTTGCATCAAGTTGGACAAGCTAACCGCCAACGAAGTTACAGAAACTACGATGCAGCTGGTGTTACTGAATCACAAGCACGAGCACAGCTTGAATGGTATGCTACAAACAACATTGACTTTAGAAGTCGCAGTGACTTTAACAAAGACGACCCGTGGACATGGAACTACGGTGGTGCAAGCTGGCGCAGACTGTACATTAACATGTTTGGCACAGAGAGACTACACGAAGCGCCATGGGAAGCTGTAGGTTATGATGACAAGCCAACTTGGTGGGACACACACTATTCATGGACAGATCCTGCAAAGAGATACAACCTTGAAATAGCATTAACGTTTGGCATTGTAAACGAGCCTGGCGCAGTTGCATTTACTGATCCAAAGTTTGCAAGAAACCTAAGCACATATCCTGTAACAGCAGATGGTAAATTGCAAAGTCCATTTGAGTATGGAATCGCAAGCCCTACTGTAAGCGAAGCACAACAGCCATGGGAAATTGGTTCTTTAGGCCCTGCTGAATCAGCATGGAGAAGAAGCATTGCCGGTGCATGGTCTAATGTATTGCATGTTATAGATCGTACAGATTTGGTAAGCGAATTCTTTGATTCTTCTATCAATCCGTTTGCAAAACAACTATCAAACAACAGCATTGTTCCTAAAGGAACAGGAAGCATTGCACCTGATCAGTTCTTCCAAGATCGCCCAACAATCGGTATTGGTGCAGTATTGTTTGAAGGATACAGAGAGTTTAACTTACTTGGCGAAAGTCCACTAAACGAACTAATGGAAGTCTTTACTAAGCTAGAATTTAGCGTAGGTGGCTTTACAGATGGCAACATCTCTATTAAGGTAGGATACACAAAATATCAAGATAGCGAATATATTCCTGTTGAAGACTTTGGCTTAACTTTAAACAAAGGTGTAGAAACAGAAATACTTCGCTATACAGCAGTACGAATTGACAAAGACGATGTAGGATTTAGAGTATACGGCTTTGACCCGGGGCAGCGTTTCTTTAAGGTGCTAACACCTAGTGCCGCTGCACTGTCTAGTGGATTCCCATCTACAAAGCGTCAGTTAGTTACACCTCACGGCACATTTGTTGAGTACTTAGATTGGAACACTGCCCCGTCTGTAGTTCCTTATGGTTCTTACATTGCTAACAAGCAAGATCTTGTTACATTCCTACTTGGATTAGGAGCATACCAACAATCAAAAGGATTGTTGTTAGATCACATTAATGACCGCGGCACTATTACTGATTGGAAGCAAGCGGCACAAGATGCTTTACAATGGATTGCGGAACAGTGGGGTACTGATAACTTCTGCGTAGTCGGCGTAGTTACATCTAATGGTGTTAAGTTCCATCACGAAATTGGTGCGATGTCGAGGCTTGATGCAAGTCTCGGTAGAACTGGTAAAGTATTGTTTGCCAATGGCAGATCTGCAACAGCCAATGAGTTGTTAATTACTCGTGACTTTGAAGAAAACGTTGACAAAATTACACCTTTAACCGAGCAGCAAATTGTGTTCGTTGATTTTAGAACACAAAACTACGACCATGTAATTTACGTAAACAATACAACAAAGTTTGGCGACTTAGTTGTAGATTTACAATGTGGCAATAGATTAGAGCAGCTATCACTATCTGGTCGCAGAACATATAACTGGACAGGACGTCCGCATGCACGTGGTATTATTCCACAAGCTGATTCTGTTTTACAAGGCTTTGATACTTTAGTCGACGATATCTTAACAAGTCAGAGTCCAGAGCGTGCTGCATTTGATACAGTTAAAACTGAAATTGCAAGAGCTGACGTTGTACCAGCAAAGCAAAGTGTAGTATTTGATGTAATTCAAGACAACACTGCCGCTTACCTATACCGTCAAGGCTTACAAGGCTCTGTAGGTACAAACTTAGCTATTGATGCGCTATTTAGAAACAGAAACATTGACGTTCCTACAAGCGTACAAGATATCGTTGTTAATGAACAATGGATGTTTAGCAATGGTGAGTTTGGCCGCACAAACGGTAAGACTGTATGGGAATTGGAATTACGCAGAGAAGACGTAACAAGCGATCGTCAAGTAATTAGATTCAAAGAAGCAGCTAAGGGAGTTAAAGACCTTAAGGGCGACTCTATCATCGACATTGTTGGTCAAGCAGATCCTCGTTGGGTATCGCGCCCATTGAATGTTAACTTTGGCACAATTTCGCGTGAAGACATTGATCAGGTTTATACAAAGTCTCATAGCTGGTTGCCAAGTGCTGGTTTAGCTGATCTAGTAGATACAGACGTAGAATTAATTAAACTGGCCGATCTGACATTAGACAAAATTAAGTCAGTTGACAAGTTTGACGGCAAAATTTCAATCAGTGACGTTTTCTCAGCAATTACATTTAACAGATACGCTGACTACAATCAAGGCGACCTTGCATGGAATAAGGGAACCCTATATCGCGCATTAGAACGCATTGTAGGTTCATCAACAAGCGCATTTGATGCAGCACAATGGACCGCAGTTCCTATCGACGGAACTGTACTACCATCAGTTTGGGTAAGCGATTATGGCTTTACATTAGAGCAAGGTATTGTTGCGTCAAGCAGCAATGACTGGACAGCTGGCCAATCATACAATATTGGCGATGTTGTTTTACGCAATGGCAGCTACTACAAGTGCGTAGTTGCTAACGCACAAACTGAATTTGCTAAATTTGCAGTTGCTGGCGCCGAAGTAATTGAGCCAGGTAGCGGATACAACGATGGCGACACAGTATCGTTTATTTCATCAACTGGTTCAGGCGCAGTAGGTGTTGTTAATACAATTGGCGGCTACTTAAAAGGAATTGACTTGTCTTCAGTTAATCCAGCAGCTGATTATAATATTGCAACAACAACTATTGTTGACCAAACTGGTGAACTAGTTGCAACATTGAATTTTAGCAATGTAGAAACTCCAATTGCAGAAGAATACAAATATGTTTCATCTGTTAACTTGAACAACGGTTTAATTGGAAACAACTATGATCCTGAATACACTACGGTGACTTTAACTGTAGGAGCAACCACTTATCCAGTAGAGCCAGTGTTTGCAAATATTTCTGTTCCTGTTACTATTGCAGGTAAAGTTGCATCTGTAAGTGTTGCAGCAGGTGGCAGCGGATATGCAGTTGGTGATGTATTAACACTAACAAACGCCGGCACAGAAAACAGTGATGCAGTATTTGAAGTAGTTGAAGTAGCGTCAACTACCGGCACAACTCCAGTGCTAAATCAAATCACTAAATTGAAAATTGTATTCAGTGGCCGCAACTATGTAGTTGATAATACCTACCAACTAACAGGTGGTTCTGGCACAGGTGCTACACTAAAAGTAACTGGCGTAGTAAATGTTCCGTCACAGCCATTGTTAATGACAAACGCTATTTCTGGCGTTACATTAGGAACTGACAAAATTCTAACAACAGCAACTACTGGTAAGTTAACAGTATCAAGAGTTCCACAAGTTGCAGGTGATGTAATTTACAGAAGGGCGTTTGCTACTGTAACTGACGGTAAGGTTACAGCAGTTAACTTAACTGGTACAGGTGCTGGCGCAGTACTATCATCTGATGACATTAAAGTTGAAGTGTTAGGTGACGGCTCTGGAGCTAAAGTCGAACCTGTAGTAGTTAACCGCAAGATTGCAAGTTTTAACATTATCAGTCAAGGTACTGGTTATACATTTGCTAACATCAAAATTACAGATGCAAATTGGGCACCTGAAACAATTAGCAACATAGATGTTAACCTTGTACTTGCAACAGAATCAATTAGTGCAACTTATGAAGTAGGCAATATTGCAAGCGTTGACAGCATTGTTGCAACGCGAGCAGGATTTGAGATTGGCCAAGTCTTAAAAGTAGTAGACGCAAGCGGTGTTGGCCCTACTGTAGATGTTACAGTTAACAACACTCTTGACGGCCTGATTAGCAGTATTACTTTACTTGCTCAAGGCACAGGGTATGAAACAATTCCAGATGTAGATATCTCATCTACATCTGGCACAGGCGCTAACGTACAAGCATCCATTGATCAATACTGGGAAATTTTACCTCAGGGTTATGGATGGAACGTGCTACAGGCATTTGCGCCCATGTACATTGAAGAAATCTGTCCAAACTCATTTGAGCCGGGCTTAAATGAAAGCAAGGCAAGTTTTGCGAATCCTCACAGATTAATTCCTGGCAGCTATATTGTTATCTCTGGTACAGGTGATGGCAACTATGATACAATTCACAGAGTTAAGGATGTAGTTGACGACTACAATATTTTAATTGAAGCAAGAAGCACAAGTGATACTATTGTGTACGATGCAGTTGCGTTTGCGCTTAACTCTGTTAAGTTCAACTCTGATGAAGAACTTTCAAATTCTCCTCTAACATTTAGCGCAGGCATGAAAGCATACGTTGATGGTGGCGATATCGAAGGGCAATATACTGTTTATACTTTTAATGCAAGCGGAAAAGTATCAGCAGAAAACTTTGACAAGGTTATAGTAAATTCACCAATGGTGGACAGCCAGTCAATTTATAAGGTTCAGCTATTTGATTACAACACACGTAACCTTGTTCAGTCATTAGAAGTGTTTGACCCTTATAAAGGACTAACAATTGACGAAGTGTCTCAGTACATTGATTACAAACAACTTCCTGACCCAGCTGTTTACAACATTACAGATTTAGGTCTTGCTGACGAATTTGCAATCAATGCATGGGGTGCAACCCGTGTTGGTACATTGTGGTGGGACTTAGATAAAGTTAGATACATTGAATATGAGCAATATGCAACTGTTCAAGACCGTGCAAAACACTGGGGCGAACGCTTTGCTAATAGTGAAGTAGCAGTGTACGAATGGACAGCGTCAGATGAATTGCCAGTGATTGATAACGAACCTGACGCACGCCTTGACACAAGTGCAAGCCTTGGTGGCCAGATTAGATATAGTGCAGTTGACGAAATTGATCCACTGAGTGGCGCTACAAAAACTCGTTATTACTTCTGGAAACGACATGTTGGTACTGTACCAGCAGGTGGCACCCGTCCGTATTCAGCTTATGCAATCGAATCGGTATTGAATAATCCTGATGCAAATGGAGTAGCATGGTTCTCCCCAATCGATGCTGATGCATTTGTTGTTGCTAACGTTGGCGAGTTACTAAGTGCTCATTCTAAATTAGTGTTGCGTGTTGAAAAGAACGAAACACCTGAGCAAGTACACAATAGCAGTGTGCTTGTAACAGAAGGCTTTGCTGGCGATGTTATCAATGAATACTTGTTCAGACAAGTAGCAGTAAGCGTTGCTGGCCGCGACAACTATAGAGAGTCTTATGACTTACATGAATATGTAACAGGACAATCATATAGCAAAGGCCAATATGTTTACATTGAAAGCAATGGTACAATTGAATATGTCAACGATTATGCAGCTGAAGACTATCCAGTCTTGCGTAAACTTGACGATGCACGAGTTGACGTTAAGATGGCTCGCTTATCTAAAGACAACAAAGACCATGCAATTTATTTTGTAGCAAAGGACTTTACTGCAACATCATTTGCAAGCGATATCGATAGTAGATTCTTAGTTAAGAGTGCAGTTTCTGCGCTAATTAAAGATCCGTACGAGAACACAGACAAGTGGCAAGCAGTAATTAACACACGACGCCGTGTACCAGACAGTGGGCTACACCTATTACGTCGTTACGGCAATGCATACACACCTCGTCCACAGTCCTGGTTCAAGGATATTTTCCAAGCTCGTCGTACATTAGTTGTTGCAGCAAACGAATATTTGTTAAACATTGACGTTGTAAGCAAGCCAAATTGGGACAAGTACCTGCGTACATACAAACCTTTACACGGACCGTATGTGCGTGACTTAACTAAGTTCTGGACTTACGTTGATTATGTTGTAGGTGATTATGTTGCTGGGAACGAAGCAGTGAAGCTATCATCAACTGCACAGATTAGTACATTATCTGATTCTGTTACTAACTTTGCTATTGTTGATTCAACTGGATCAGTTGTCGAAGCGTACAATAAGTCTGGCAGCAACGTCGAGTTAGTGTATCGTAAAGACGGCACAATACAGTTCTTGAATACAATTTGGAACGGTGACTTAGGCGAAGCATGGGATCGTGCTCGTTGGGACAGCCATTACTGGGATGAAGATGGTAGCGAAATTATCGAAAGTATCTTCAAAGCATTACGTTACAGTATTTTCGTTGGTGCAGATGTTGGGTACTTTAACAACCTATTCTTTGCATTGGTTAAAGAGTCCTTGTCTCAAATCCCTTATGCTGATTGGGTAAGCAAAACAACTTACTTAAATGTAACACAAACAAGTAACGGCGAATTGGCCGAGTTAAGCAACTACTACAACAAAAAGGCCCAGCTGGTTAACAAGTACATCAACGAAGTTAAACCATACCATAGCAAAATTGTTGAGTCAGACCGCTTTAATACTACGCAAGAAGCAGTACCTGTTAGTGTAGATGAAAGCATTGTAATGACAACATGGACTTATCACTTAATTCAAACTGAAAACGGTGATAACATTACTACAGAAGATGGTAGAATTTTACGTACTGAACCAGAAGTTACAGTGCAAGTGCTAACAGAAGGGCAAGGTTAAAGCGGGTTATTTTAAATCCGCTAAATATCATTATGAAATTAGAAACTTTGCCCGTTAGCATCACTACTCATATTGTTATCCGTGACTTAGACACGGGTGCAATTCTACGTGAGGGCGAAAATGCTATACACCAAGAAAATATGAGTATTGCCTTAGCAACAGCTCTTGCCCGTGGATCAAACTGCTTTGTAAGCGAAATGCATTTTGGTAACGGTGCAAGCATTATTGCTACAGACGGATCAGTATCATATCGCTTACCAAACGTTGCAGGAACAGACGCAGATTTGTATAACGATACATATTTTAGAGTTGTTGACAGCAACGATTTGCAAAATCCTGACGCCGCTGAAAACGATGTTACAGTAGTACATTCTAAAGGAGCTACGTATGCTGACACAGTTATTACAGCTACCTTAGATTACAATGATCCAGTTTCAACTGATTCGGTATTCAACATTGTTGACAGTACAAGAAACAGTTTGGATGCAACTACAACAGTCGACGGCGAAATGATCTTTGATGAAATAGCATTAAAGACTAAAGGCACTGAGGGATTAAATTCTGGTAAGTTGCTAACGCACTACATTTTTCACCCTGTAGAAAAAGGTACAAATCAACGAATTCAGATTGTGTACAAGCTAAGGGTGCAAGCGGGTTAATTCTGCTTGCAAACTAAATACACTAAGGCATTAGCCAAAAGGATAAAAAGAAGATGGCATACGAAGTAAACAAAGCAAACGGTGATGTGTTAATTAACCTAATTGACGGTGAGATTGACAATACATCAACTAGCTTAAATTTATTAGGCAAGAACTATCTAGGCTACGGTGAACTAATTGCCGAAAACTTTGTTCACTTACTAGAGCACTTTGCAAATAACATTGAACCTATTAGCCCAGTTACTGGCCAACAATGGTTCAACACTGATTCTAAGCGAATGGCAGTAACGGTTGACGGTGAAAACTGGAAAACTCTCGCATACCTAGCAGCACAAGGATCAACACCTACCCCAGGCGTTACACGTCAAGGTGATTTATGGTACGACACAACAAACAATGCAATTAAATTGTACACAGGCGATACAACATTGCCAGGTACAAATGCAGATGGTTGGATGAATATTGGTGCTTTCCAGGGCACAAAAGAAACTGCAACAGGTTTAGTTTTCTTAAACCTATTAGGCACAGATGGTAACATGCACACAGTACTAGGCATTTATGCCAATGGTGTTTGTGTAATGATTATTGGTTCGGATGCGGACTTTACAATTGCTGGTTCACACGCAATCCCAGGATTTAGTGACATTGGCAAAGGTATTAACATGAATACAACAGGCAACGATACAACAGCGTTTAACCCTGATGCATTTAAGTTACGTGGTATTTCCATGGAAGCTGAATTTGCTGACGTTGCTGAGATTTATCAAGGCGATGCAGCCTACGAACCAGGCACACTTGTAAGCCTAGGCGGCAGTGCAGAAGTAACGCAAACAGTTTCTTTTGCAGATACAAACATTTTTGGTATCGTATCAACACGACCAGCATACTTAATGAACGCAAAGCGCAAACGTGCAAAAAATGCATTACCTATTGCGGTTGCAGGTCGTATTCCAGTTAAAGTAAAGGGTATTGTTAACCGTGGTGATAGATTAATTGCCAGCGATGAACCAGGCGTTGCACAAGCAGCCCCTGCAGATGTTGCACCATGGGCAATTATTGGACGAGCATTAGAACCATTTACCGGACAAGGCATTGGCAAGGTAGAGGCAGTAGTAGGAGCTCGTTAAAATGGTAGCTCCGCGTCAAAAAATTACCGCTGCACACTTCAACAAGTTAGCAGATGATGTTAACGAGTTGTTTGGCGACAAACATGCTGGGAAAGGTCCTAGCGATAATCCTGCGGTGCAGGATGACATTCGTTGGGGCTGGGGCGGAGAAAACATTGAACTAATCGCCAAAGGCCAAAAAGTTACAGCTTCGTTTACTAACGAAATTGTTAACCGTGTAAACATTAGCACACTACGTACTAATAGCAGCGATCAGGAACTTGTTATCGTTCAACAAGGCGAAAAAGTAACAGCTGAGTTTATCAATACAGTTGAGTCCTTGTTAGAATCTGCTAGGAATGTACGCAACGAAGTTGATCCTTCTTTAACAACACTGTCTACATTAACATCAATTGTTAGCAACACATCAGGTTGGCACAATCGTTTAGAAAGCGTAATTCGTTTAGACTTTGGCGGATACGAAAGTGCTCGTCACTTCTTTAACGCCGGCGGTGATATACGTTTAGTATTTTCTATTGCCGACGGATACGGCGCAGGTTACAGTACTTGGGGCGGCATTTTTATGGACCAGGGTACACTACGCCTAAACGTAGAAACAATGAACAGCTTAAACAATCGCGGCGTTAGCCAAGATATTGGTTTTAGTGAGATTGTTATCGGCGAACAACTGCTATACACAAGTCCAACTGGTGGCGGCTCAGGATACGGGGGATATGGCGGCTATGGCGGCTACGGAGGCTATGGCGGCTATGGCGGCTACGGAGGCTATGGCGGCTACGGAGGCTATGGCGGCTATGGCGGCTACGCATCAAGCCGCTTAAAAGTATACGGTAATATTGTAGGCGACGAATTGCAGTTGCGTACATTATTGGATCATGCTGGCATCGGAACAGCAGTAAACGGCACAATCACAATGACAGTGCTAATGAGCCATCCTACTACTGTAACAGAAAACGATGTTACACTAGAATTACCCACTCCAACTGTTCAAATTCATACTCCTTGGCACGCAATCTAATTGGTTAAACCAGGAAATGTACGCTGGTAAATAACAGCGTACATAATTATTCTGGAATCAAATGGACAATCGCCTAAACGATGCGTTAGCGTTTGCTAACTATAGACTTACTTTGCAGGTACAGCGCCAAAACATCGAGGCGCGAGTACTTGCTGCCTTACTGTTCTCCTACCAAAATGCAATTTTCAAAGCGACTCGGTCGCTAATTGCCTTTGCTGACTACAAAGTTCGCACCCCAGATGCTCCAATGTATGTTGATGATAACAGTGGTAACACTATCAGGATTGAAAATCCTGTTGAATTTTTAAAACAAGCTACTGAGACATACGATTCGGCAATGGCTCTTAAGCAAGCAGAACAACAAAAACTAAAAGCGGCTCGAACAACTGCAAAAATTGTAGGATTATAATCATGGGCACATGCGGTTTCATGATGTTCGCTTACAATAACGAACAGTTAGACTACACTCAACTGGCCCTAGTAGCTGCCTATGCAGCAAAAAAGTACATGCCTGATATTCCGGTTGTACTGGTAACCAATCAAGCCAGCTTAGAACAATGTAAGAATACGCATGGCCGCGCATTAATGAATGCTGCCTGGGACGACATCATTGTTACAAATCCAGAATATGAAAAGAACATGCGTCTTCATCACGATGGTGCATATCATAGCTTTAACGCACAGTTTACAAATACCAACAAACACGACATTTACAATCTAAGTCCGTTTGATGAAACTATTTTGCTAGACACTGACTACCTATGCGGCAACAATAATTTGGAAATGTTATTTGGTGGGCAACACGATGTGGCAATGTATCGGGATGCTCGTAATCTTCGCATGGAAGAGCCATATACAACTGAACGTTGGCTACACTATGCCGGTATTCGCATGTGGTGGTCAACTGTAGTCTACTGGCGCAAAAGCGAAGAAGCTGAACATTTCTTTAATGTTTGGACAGCAGTTAAAAAGAATTGGGAGTACTATCGCTTCCTGTACAAGTTTCCAGGTACGCTATATCGCACAGACTACTCTGCAAGTATTGCAGCTCATATGTGCAATGGTTGGCAAGACGGGGGCTTCATTGGCGAAATCCCAAACTTCATGCGCTATCAAGATCAGCGTGATGACATTATAGAAGTTAAAGGTCCTAATCACTGGGTAATGTTAAGCAACTTACCAGAAGAGTGGAAGAACATGGTAGTAGAAGTTAAAGGCGAAGACGTACACATGATGAACAAGAAAAGTATTCTTCGCAACTACGAAAAGATTATGGAGTCATTGGCATGACATTGCATATTATTGCTCCTCCAGATTCTGCTGACCATGTAAAGATTACATCAATGGATGCAAAGTTTGTAAATGCATCTGTTGATATTAATGTTGTTGAAGTTTCTGCTGACCCATATGAACAACTAGCAACGCTTGCAAGTGTTGAGTATAAAACTGGCGATATTGTTTGCATAGCAGGAACATGCACACGACAAACAACACACGCAGCAGCAGAAATTGCAGTAGCAAGACAAGAGAACTATATGCCTGGCAGCGGGGTTGACCATAGACTTGTACCAATCGAACAAAACAAAATTAACTTCCGCAAGCCAATTGAAGTTAATGAAATGTCTGCATGGCCTTATGTAATGGTTATTGGTAATCCAGAACTTGCTAAAAAGAGTTTTGAGATTTTTAAAGAGTTAGACCCTGCGTCTTATTGGCCCACCTATGTACCTGATCCTGAATCAGTTAGACTTGAACACTTACTTGCAGCAGTAGCACACACAGGGCTATGGGAAACACCAGAGTGGTTCAAGATTGTTGATTTGAGCGTCCGCGATTTAGAGCTTGCACCAGTGATGTATGCAAGCCATATGTGGCACGACTGGATTGCGTTCTATCCAGCAAACGGAAACTTTAAGTTAGAAAATCATACACAGTTGCATCCTGTTTGGCTTGCAGGCAGCATTAAGCCTTTAGAGTATTGGAAGCTATGACTGAGCTAAAGTTTGAGCTTAGACGTCGCCAAAAGAAAACTCCAGAGTTCTGGAGCGTATTCTATAACGAGCATACAGGAAAGATTATTTCCATTGAGCCTGGCCAATCTACGTCCGCAAACAGCTTAACTTTAAACTATGCAAGAGTTAAAAAAATCTTGTCCGGAGAAACAAACCAAAACGACTATAGGATTTCGTTAAACGAAAACTTAGGCGTTCTAGACTTAGTTGACATTAGGAAGCCTCTCGAATATAGAAAGAAGCATGTATATCGCGGTTGGCTGTCTGCTGGAGAAACAGATTCTTTTGATAATACCCCTATTAGGGCAATTTTATTTGCTGACACTGGACATATTAGATTTGAAGCAAGTCGCCAATGGACAACTAAAGTTAAGCAAGGCCTTGACAAGAATGTTGTCAGCGAAAACATACCCTTCTTTATTTCTGACATTGAAGATCCGCATAACCTGTTTGGCAACGATGAGATAAAACTTAGCGAAATAATTGAACGTGGATTTTGGGAAAAGCGCCTATGGGCGTTTATGGACCATGATGTAATTCAACACATCCTTTACCATGGGCAAGAAATAAGAATCAATATGCCTCCTGTGGCTAGTGGACTAACATTGGTTAGAACTGCACACCATACGCAGTTTACAGAAATCATTGACGAGCGAACAATCATAAGCCATACAGGCCCAGGAAAGCATGTTAGTGTATTTGCAAAGGATGGCGGCCTGTGGGCACAAAGCCATTATCGCCAAGGTTGTGCAATTGATTCTATTACAGGCAACTTAACGGTTGCGATACTAACACAACCTGATCCTGATTACTTTATTGCTTGGGCAGAAATGCCTGCGCTTATGCTAAGACAAGAGCATCCGTTTGAATTAATTCCAAATTGGCCTGCCCATGTTGCCCCTAGTTTGTTATATAAAGCTAACAACTTAGATATCGGAGTACTCCAGTGAAAACACCAATTACAGAATTTGATGTAGTGTTTATCAGCTATGACGAACCAAACGCAGATGAAAATTACGCAGACTTATTAGAAAAATGCCCATGGGCTAAACGTAGCCATGGCGTGTATGGCAGTGATGCTTGCCATAAAGCAGCAGCAAAGCTAGCCGAAACAGAACGTTTCATTACTATTGATGCAGACAATAAAGTTCGACCAGACTTCTTTGAAATGGAATTAGACTTAACAAAGTTTGATCGCAGCGATGTATTATCGTGGTCTGGCAAGAACGTTATCAATGGTTTGGTGTACGGCAATGGCGGCGTAAAACTTTGGCCTAAGAAAGTCGTAGAACAAATGCGTACTCACGAAGCAGTTGATTCTGGTGCTGGCGCTGTTGATTTTTGCTGGGACATTCATTATCATCAACTTAACAACATTTACAGTGATGTGTATAACAACTCTACTCCTTATCAAGCATACCGCGCTGGATTTAGAGAAGGCGTTAAGTTAGCACTGCACGATGGACAGCCAATGGATTGGCGCCAAATTGCCGACTGTAACAATTTTAAAAACCATCGCAGACTGTTAGTATGGATGAGCGTTGGCATGGATACCTTAAACGGTATTTGGGCAATGTATGGCGCACGACTAGGTTGCTATCTAACAAACTTACGCAATCGAGAATGGGATTATAAGTTAGTCGCTGACTTTGAATGGCACAATCAATATTGGTCAGAAACCGTTATGCCAATGTTTGCCGGCGATGAAGAAACTTGTCCAGTAAGCAAATACTCGTGGAGCAAAACAAAGCTAATGGACGAAATTAAAAAGCTCGGCCGTGTGTTACGCCAAGACTTGCGACTTGATATCGCCGAGTTAGACGAAGCTGGCAGCAAGTTCTTTAAAGCGAGCTTCTTCAATCCTCACAGACTAGCGCCTCATATTAAAGAAAGCGACGTTGAACAGTTCATTGCGGAGTAACGAGTGCTAGACGTTTTCTTCATAACAATGAACGAAGAAGGATGTGAAGACAACTGGCAACGGTTGTTGTCCTTTGCTCCTAATGCAAAGCGAGTTGACGGCGTAAAAGGCATTTATGAAGTACATAAAGCATGCGCCCAGTTAAGCGTAACTGAAAACTTTTATGTAGTTGATGCCGACGCTTGGGTACTTGATGGATTTAAGTTCCATTGGGAACCTAACAAAGATACATTGCATTATGGCGACATACCAGAAACAGAGTGTGTATTAGTTTGGCCCAGCCGTAATCCTGTAAACGGTTTAGAGTATGGGTACGGTGGTATTAAAATGTTCCCCCGTGCTCCATTCTTAGATGATCGCAAATGGGAAGTTGATTTATCAACTACAATTGGTCGTGCTACTGTATCTATGGATCAAGTAAGTTGCGAAACACGATTTAACACTACTCCAGAATCTGCATGGGTTGGTGCGTTTCGTGAATGTGCAAAGCTATCTGCCCTTACTATGATTAAAAGTCGCATTCGTCGAGCAATTAAAATTAGGGATCAAAAACTTGCAGAGATTGCAAAGTATGTAAATGAACAAACAGAGTGGCCAGCTGAGAAACGTGCAACATATCGTCGAGTTCAAAGTGTACTGGTTAACGATCGCTATCATGCAGAGTCTACAATTTATACCTACTGGGCCGAAATTGAAATGTGCAGCCAACGTAGATTACACTGGGCAACAGTAGGTTGGGAAGCCCATAACGGAAAGTATGCACTGCTAGGCGCACAAGCCGGATCGCGATTTGGTTTAAAGTATAGTGATGAGCCTGCAATACTAAACAAAATCAACGACTGGACCTGGCTTGAAAGGGAATTTAAAAATGTCATTGTTTAACACAAAGCCTGTAGTAAGAAAAGAAAAAACCTTCAGTGACATTCCTGTTGTGTTTTTAAGTTTTGATGAACCTAATGCAGACTTGCATTGGGACATTCTTCAGAAAACAGTTCCGCATAAGAAACTTGCTCGTGTTCATGGAGTTAAAGGCTTTGATGCTTGCCATAAAGCAGCAGCAGCACAGTTTCCAATGAGCGAGTATGTTATTACAGTAGATGCTGATAATCAAGTTGACCCAAAATTCTTCCAGCAGCGTTTGCCTGCCAACATGGACGGTCGTGTAAGTTTTACCTGGGGAGGCAGACAAGTAACAAACGGCCTTATGTATGGCAACGGCGGCCTTAAGATGTGGAGTACAGAACATCTTGCTAACATGAAAAGTCATGAGCTTGCTGACGAAGAACGTGACGCAGTTGACTTCTGCTGGGACTTTCAACGTTACAAAGAACTACCAGGATGCTGGAGCAACGTACACACAAATGGCAGTCCTTATCAAGCATTTCGTGTTGGGTTTCGTGAAGGTGTAAAGCTGTCAATGGAACAGGGGCGATTGCTAGCATTTGACGAATGGGCTACAGTAATGCATGCTGCAAACTACCAACGATTGCTAACATGGATGACAGTGGGCCGTGATGTTGAGCACGGCGCCTGGAGCGTATACGGAGCACGTCTAGCTGTTAAGATGTTACAGTACGACAATTTTGATTTTGTAAACATTCGAGACTACGACTGGTTTAAAGACTTCTTTGCTCGAGAGTCTACACATGATCCTATCAAAGCAAGTAAGTCAATTGGCAAGCAGATCAGTGACGGAATGGGTTGGATACTCCCTGACTTAGATGCAGAACAAAGTGAATTTACAAAACGCATTCAATTGCACCCTGATAAGCCGCTGACATATGAAGATGTTAAGTGGAGAACAAATTTAAGTTTATATGGATGGTTCCGTGGATAAGAATACCAAACTAAGATCAGCACTTTGCTACTTTGTAGACGAAGCAATTGGCTATCGTCATAGCATCCATTTCTTTCATCGTTGGCTAGAAACTAAAAACCAAAACGAGTTAGAAGGACTGATCATTGAAATCGGAAGAGAACATTTTGTTGATCTACACCCTTTGCTAGAAACTGTTAAAGATCCATCTAACAATGCTGGAATTTTAAAGCTACACGAGCATATTAAAATTCACGGCATATACACACTCCTTGAAGACACAACACGTTGGCCAAAGCATATTGCTCCGCCGCCTGTATTAGATGACAGCATCGTTGACGCAATCGAAGGCAACACCTGGGCTCGTTATAACTGGATAGAACAAAATACATTCTATAGAATGAACCCATATTATGTTATGGCTATGGCAATGAAGCATCTCAAAGATGCACACACCGATTTTATGAAAATTTTTGATGTGTTGGAGATGATGTTTGGCACGGATACGACTTTGTTCTCGTGCGTTAAAAACAACGACATTCCATTGTTAGGCAGAATGCTAGCACAGTACTATCCGGCACAAGAGGCTCATATCAACAGACTAGCTGAATCAGTGAACACTCATCAAGATCTAAACTGGGCAGACGCATTAAGTCGCAACCAAGTTAAAAGTAAGCTATGGCTAATTGATAAAATGTCAGAGCTTGACATGTATCCTAAAGTTCGCCGCGTAACAGACAAGGTAACAAATATGTTATTAGTAGGCGGATGGGTTGGCATGCTGCCATTCTTAGCTGACATGAAAGGCAAGTACCTAGACACGGTTACTAATGTTGATGTTGATACAAGTGTTCACGTTGCTGCCCAAGAACTTAATTCTGTAACTCAATTTGAATTAAAAGTTTCTGGCACAGATATTCGTAAATTGAACATTAAGCAGTATAGCAATCCTATTGTAATTGATACAATTGTTGAGCACTTTGAAAATCACGGGGAGTGGGTCAAAACTTTACCTCCTGGCACACAAGTGGTATTACAAGGCAACGACATGTTTCACGTTCCAGATCATGTCAATTGTCATAAAACATTAGAAGACTTTATTGCATCGTGTGGGTTAAATAGCATAGTCTGGGCCGGAGAGTTAAACCTCTATAAATGCACCAGATTTATGGCTATTGGAACCACATGATACCTAAGAAGATACAAAAGTTAATCCCACACACAGATAGCCGCTTTAAGCGGCTTGACATTGCAGTTGATTTATCTAGGCTTAAAGCAGAAGCACATAGTTTAATGTGGGACTACCCAAATGGTCGTTATCACATTCAGCGTTCTCTGCAAACCGACGGGACAACAGATTGGGATGCAGGAATTGGATCTCAAGAAGGTATTGACGAGCGAGTATGGGACAAGCTGCACCCAGATCTAGTTGGTACTTGGTGGGAAGAGTTTTTTGCAACCCTTCCCCTAAAAGTATATCGCAGCAGATTAATGGTAATGTATCCGCGAACATGTTATAGCATACATGCTGATAGGACTCCTCGAGTTCATATCGCAATTGATACTCACCCTCAAGCACGATTTGTCTTTACTGACCCGCCAATACTTGCACACATCCCTTCTGACGGGCGTGTCTGGTGGGTCGATACTACATTAGAGCACACTGCTATTAACAGCAGTTTAAAGCCTCGAATTCATTTTGTTGCCTGCTTGGATAACACCGACTCGGAATAACGCATACATACAGGTATGGACGTAATACATATCTGTGCAGAAGACTTTAGCAGTATAGAACCATTATACCGAGAATTTTTGGCAGAGATTACCAACGATAAGTTGCCTGCCCTTGCTAATATGGGTTACGATAGTCCAGCAGGACTTGCGTATTTGGCTAAAAGCAATATTCGCTGGAATCAAGGGCTAGGCCAAATTGACTTCTTACTAGACAATAATAAAATAGTTGGAGTAAGTGCAGTTGAAACTAGCTCTACATCCAGTTGTTTTAGCTCAGGCGGAAACCGTTGTTGGCTTTTACCCGAGTATCGTAGCAACAACGAAATTACCAAATACTTGCTAGCTTCAAATCTACAATGGTCTGTAGATTATGGTGCAGTTGGTATGATACTAACGTTTAACGATTACAACAAGTGGATCTACGATACTGTTAAAAAACGCATTTCTGGTAAGTCTAGTGCGCTAGGAACAGTCTGGAGCAACTGGTGGAACGATTGTATTCCCTTTGAGCGCCAGTTAGATATACATTACACAAAACAGTGGGCAATCGTAAAGCCTATTGCTGATGTTTCAGTAGTACTCGACGGGATGAAAAATATTGATAAAGAATTTGGAATAGGCAATGATTGAAAACACAGAACGTAGTCATTTGAAATATTGGTACGGCAATGATCGCAGTCAAATTTGGCGAACTGATGATTTAGAAACTACATCAATGAGTGTAGGAGGCTGCACAAGAACACCAATGAGCTTTAAAGCGGAACTAATTAGGACTGCACGTATCCTTAATAGAAAGTATCCAGATCTAACATTGTTCATGAGCGGCGGCCTAGACAGTGAAATGGCTTTGCAAAGTTTTCTTAGTGCAGGTATCACCCCGCGCATTGCAGTAGTAAGATTTCCCGACGATAAAAACATTCACGACATTGGTCCAGCTATGCGTATGTTTGATCATATGGGGCTGAAGTACAACGTCATTGACATAGACCCCGAAGACTTTGTGATGTCTGGGGAAGCATTTGAAATTGGAAAACGCTTTCAAGGATATAGTTTCTATCAGCAAATGCTAATGAAGGTTGCACTCAAATACAATGCGCCAATGATTACTATAGATGAGATTGAGTTAGAGAAACTACCTGAAGTAAACTGGGAAACTGGTGAGCACCGAAACCGTTGGGTATTTTTAAAGAAAGAAGATCAAGACGGATGTTGGCGCAGATTTGCAGACGCAACAGGCATCCCTGCTCTAAACAACTTTTACAGTTATAGCCCAGAATCTATCTTATCCTTTTTACAAATACCAACTGTTGATGATTTAGTAAATGACAGAATCCCAGGCAAATTAGGATGGACGAGTAGCAAGATGAAGATTTACTCGCACTTAGGGTACAACTTTAGAAAACGACCAAAGTGGCACGGAGTTGAAAACTACATGCACTTATGGGACTATGTAAGATACAACATTTCTGCCAAAGCAGACTTGAACTTTAGCGAACGTAATTATATTATGCCAATTACTATGCTAAGAGAGAATTTAATAAACGGAGTAGAAACAGTATGCAATATCGCTTGATTCCAATGACGTTAACTGACCTTCCTGGGTTAGTACGATTTGCTGAAGACATTTATAAAAACACTGATCCAGACAAGTATCCAGATTTTAAGATTTCAAATGACATTGACGACGAAGAAAAGAGAAAGAAGTTCTTCTCTGCGTTTATGTTACCTAGCGAATTTAACAACTATAACATTCGACAGTGTTATGCGCTGGTAGATGAGTCTGGCACCTATGTTGCAGCAGTTGGCGTAAAGCGTTGGGCACACATGCCTAGCTGGAGCCTAAGCTGGCTGCTAAGTCCAATGATGGGAGTAAAGTTTATTCCTGTTTTTAGAACAATCATTGACGAGCTTTGCAAGGTACATGAAGCAGCTGGAATGAATGAATTCTACGTGAGCTATCCAGCAAGCAGGGAAGCAGCTTATAGTAAGATTATGCTACCATTCCGCGAGCGCTATTACAGTTTTGTTGAATGTACATTAGATGCAAACACACGCAGTTACTATAGTTTTATTCACGAATTAATGGGGCATGCATTACACCCGCACGACATGAATTTGCGAAGATATATACTACGTCGAGATAACACAGATCCTGCAAGCCAAGGCGGGCAAGCAGTTAGATTAAAAAGGAAAACATGAAAATATTAGATTGGTTAAAAGGTCAGCAGGACCTTTATAACAAAACTCATCAAATCCCATACATCTTAGCAGTATGGGTGCCGTATCATCTAATTGCACTAGGTACAATTGCCTATACAGTTTCAACTGGATGGAGTTGGCATTATTTACTACTAGCGTTTCTAGGCTGGGTACTACTTGACGGAGTTGGCAACAATTTAACATTGCACCGCTGGCTAAGTCATAAGTCTTGGAGTCCGTATAAATTAGCAGAACCGTTCTTGCTATGGGCAAGTGTAATGGTAGGCGAAGGAAGTCCGCTATGGTGGGCAGCATTGCACCGCGGTCATCATCACAAAGTAAGTGATATCACAGGTAAGGACATTCATACTCCAATTGGCAACGGCTGGTTTTGGAGTTACATGGCTTGGCAGTTCTCTATCAAACAAAACAGCGTTAACTTTAAGTATGCAGTTGACTTACTAAGAGATCGTCGTGTAGTGTTCTGCCACGAAAACTACAACAAGATTATTGCCGTTACACTATTACTAAGCATGTTCTTATTTGGTTGGCAAGCAACCGTTTGGTTCTTTGTTGTTGGTGCTTTAATGAGTTTACATGCTGACGGATTAGTAAACACATTTGGACACGTACCAGCAGCTGGTTATCAAAACTTTAATAACAAAGATTACAGCACAAACGTTTGGTGGCTAGGGTACTTCCATTGGGGTTCTGGTTGGCACAACAACCATCACAAGGAAGCAAGCTCATTTGATTTTGGTACAACCGTAAGCGGCCGTCCGCATGAATTTGATCCATGCATGATTTTAGTATTACCGTTTGCTCCGCCTTCGGAAGTAAAACGCTTGTGGGCGTTACGTAAATCTGCTATACTAGATAAACAACAATAAAGGATTTACCGTGACCGTTAAACTAGTTTCATATAGTCAGCCTACTGCTGAGTTTGCTGACCAAGGTATTACAGATGCACAAGAGCTTATTGCCTTTTGTGCTCGCGTAAGTAACCCTTCTAACCAATACAATACAGAAACAAGCGAAAAACTCATTCGCTACTTAATTAAAAATGCACACTGGTCTCCATTGGAGATGGTAAGTGCATGCGTTGAGATTACAACTACTCGAGACATTGCACGACAAATTCTACGTCACCGTAGTTTTAGTTTCCAGGAGTTCTCTCAACGTTATGCTGACCCTACGCAAGACATGAACTTTGTGTATCGTGAGGCACGACTACAAGATGCTAAGAATCGACAAAATTCTGTTGAACTTGATTTAACAGATCCTGCTCAGCGTGAACTGAATAAGATGTGGATTGAAAAGCAACAAGCAGTTATTGCAGCAGCTAAAGAAGCATACACATGGGCAGTGACAAATGGCATTGCTAAGGAACAAGCTCGTTCAGTACTGCCAGAAGGTAACACTGAAAGTCGTGTTTATATGAACGGTACATTGCGTTCATGGATTCACTTCATTGAGTTACGTTCAGGTAATGGCACACAGAAGGAGCATCAACTTGTGGCTCTTGCTTGTGCAAAAGCAATTGCCGCAATCTTCCCAATGACAGATTCGTTAGTAGCACAATAAGAAAGGGGCTTATAGCCCCTTTTTTTAATCTTCGTACTCTTTAGTAGCAGTGAGCGACCCGTCTGGGTTCTGCCATAAAAATCCCCAAGCATTATTATAGCGAGTGATACTAGGCAAGCTAGGCCATTTGGTCTTATAGCGTAGATACTTTTCGTTTGGCCAAATATCGTTAATCAATTGCTTTGCTGGCAACTTATATGTGTTCCACCGACCACCTACCTTAGGTTCGTTAGTATATAACGCCCACTCTTGATATGCTTTACTATCAAAAAAGTTTACCACATTAGCAGACATATACTCTGCTTGATGTGCAGTAGGAGCATGTAAAGACATGCGATACTTAACAGCTTGCCACTTCATAGCAAAGTTTAGCCACCATAAGAAGTCATGGTTAGTGTTAATAGGAACGGGGCTTGCTGCAACTAATGCTCGCAGCATTTGTTCTCGCTCGTCGCGATACTTGTCTTTCTTGTTCAGCAGCCAGGGCAACGAATCAGTTTCCCAGTCGCCGTGGATAGCATCAAAGTTGTTTGTGTTATCCATGTAGCTCTTTAGAGTCAAGCTACCAAACAAGTTGTCAGCACACTCACCAGTAATGCAAACGTTCTTTGGATCCAATAAGATGTCATAGAACTTGTTGCTTGGTAGTAGGCGTGTTCCAAAGTAAGGTAGTACAATTTCGTCAAAGAATTCTGGGTTCTCTAATTGACTATCTTCGTTAATAGCAATCCATGTTACCTTTTGTAGCTCTGCCCAGTCTGGATGACTAATAAGCAGAGACATAATAAGAGTAGAGTCAATGCCACCGCTGTGGAAAATAACAAGACGCTCCTTGCCAGGCTCTTTTAGTTTTTCTACGCACTCGTCGATTCTGTTGTAACTGGCAGCACTGAATGACGGAACAGATTCTGGTTGATCTGGAATGGGACTGTTATTAAAAATAGGTACACCTGGTACATCTAATGTACCAGTACGGTCGCTCATACTAATCCAAGGGTTGAACATTTCAATGAATGTTCGTGTAACTGGGTTAATGTCTACAGCTAAAGGACTACGATATAGTCTGTGGGGAATATAGTAAAGTAATTTTCTCATGTTACATCATCATTGATAAGAATGAATCTTCATCCATTTGTGCTCGTACCTTGGCAAATTCTTCTTTGTTTCTAGCAGAGCGAATTGCTCTTTGAAACCTAGTACGTAAACGTTCTAGTTTGCGAATAGTTGTTGCTCTGTTTTCATACTTGTTGGTAATAAGTGTTGCAGCAGTAACAAGATCTAATCCAGCTTCTTCTGCATAATCAGCAACCATGTCAACTGGTCCCTTAGTTGACAATACATTAAGGGCCTGCTGATACTTTAACTGGTATGCTTCTTGTTGCCATGGGTATTGAAACTGAAAGCGTTTGAATCCGTGGCCTAATCGTTGTTGCAGTTCTGTCATTAAGCCAACACGGCTCTGCAACTGTTGACTTAGGATAGATGTTTCCATCCCTTTTCTGTGAGCAATAAATTCCGTATTGCGCGGGCCATCGAACTTTAATTTAAAGTCGAGGTTAAATTGTTTTAGTTGATTTACATGTAAGTCTTGAACACCATACACTCTGCAAATTGCTTGAAACTCTCCTAAGCAAGCAGATTCTAACGTTGATAGTTCGGTAGACCATGCAAGTAATTCGTTTTCGGCAGTACATGCCAATGCTAACCATTGCATACTTAACTCCTTGTTAAAGTATGTAGCCAAAAAAATTACAGGTTGTTATCCAATGGAATATCTTCTACAAATCGAACGGTTAGCATTAAGCGGGCGCTGCTTGAATTGTTTTCTATATGATGCGGAACATTGATTCGAACAATAGTTGGAGAGTCTATAATCTTTGTCGCAACTAGATTAGGGCCTTCGCTCCAGTTAAGTTTAAGATAACCTAATCCGTTCATGTCATGATTGGATAGTTGATACTTGCCATCGTACCAAAACATTGGCCCTCGATTGCAGTTTAGTATCGGAATGTTAAGGGCAGTATTGCTAGCACCCTTGCGGTCAACTGAGAACCCGTCAATGTGCATGTCTTGTTTGAAGTTTCCCTGGTTAATGAACATGATTGCAGTTTTAACCTTGTAAGTAAAATCAGGACATAGTAATGTTGCTATGTCTAACAAGTCTGGTCCTTTGAACACCTTAGCACTTGAAAAAGTTCCATCCCACTTAGCAATGCAGTATTCTTGAATCTGTTGCCAGTTAGTAAGTTGAACCTCTTTGAAATAATCCATAGCGATATTTATTGGCATTTACAGCTAACTTTTTTTCGATAAGTAGTAGTATGGAACATGTTGCAGTATTTTTTATTTGGACACTTTACCTGTACCTTATTCACCGTGTTATTCACGCGGTAGGGCTAAAGTACTTTGCAATCGCATTCAAGGCTCATGCTGATCATCACAAATACATTAATACACACGAACAAACAACATGGCATTGGAACAACTTGTTCTTATTCAATGACACTTGGAAGAGTACACTTGATCTATGGATTACAGAAGTTGTACCTACACTAATTTTTAGTTGGGTAACTGGTTACTGGTGGGTTAGCGTATTCTACTATCTATGGGCAGCACTGATCCAAGAAGTCATTGAGCACAATCCTAACTTCAACTTATTTCCATTTCTTACAAGTGGAAAGTGGCATCTGATTCATCATCGAGACACCACTGTTAATTATGGATTGTTCACCCCACTATGGGATGTTATCTTTAAAAGCTATACGCCTTTAGCTAAGGTTGAAGCTAGCAGGTGAGCTGCCAGTATTGGCTACCCAATTGAAAAAATTAGTCTTGAATGTAGACTCGCTTTTTGCAACAGCTACTATGCCAGCTGCCGTATTGCGCTGAGATACTTTGCTTCCAAGAGAACTATACCCTAACCGAACTGTCACAGTTCCAGTTGGACTAACAAACAGTTGACTAGGTCCGTTTAAGATTCCATTCTCGTCTAAGAATTTATAAACAGCGTCGACCCCGTCTGTATAAAATTTAGTTGAATGATCTTTCAGCGTTACCCATCTGTTATCAACAAATGCAAACCCGTCAATGATTGCATGCACACCTTTAAATGATATTACATTGTATAATTTGCCATTGGTTTCTCTAAACGGCGCAGTCTGATATGAATCAACAATGCTATCGCTAAAGTTATTGTTAAACAAAATTTGCCCTAACTTAGTTACACCTTTAAGAAACTTGTAACCAGTTACACCCCAAGCAAGGCCGATCTTAAACTGTTCGTCTTTAACCCACGGTTCTAGATTTAAGTTGATTACATTCATGTCGCCTGGATAGCCAAACATGTTACCACTAGTAGTAACAATCAAATAGCTAACGTTGTTCGTAGAAAGAACACGCACAAGTTCATGGGCGTGTTCATTTGGGTTGATTAGTAATACGTCAATCATTGATTGAAGTGTGTTGCTAAGAGCGCACCAACAAATCGTGTTACTTTGGTCTTAATAAGATTGCTATCCATCATTACTTCAAAGTCCACAATTCGATCAATATACTCCTCTAACAATTTGCTTGTTAAGATTTCATTGCTAGTTTTAATATCACTGAGATCTTGCTTCTTAAACACTACTTCACTGCCATCGTCTAGGTATACTTTAATCCAGTCTATGTATTCAACTGGTACTTCTTCTACGTGTATATCGCGTAGCATTTCTTCAAAGCTTCTATCTTTTTTACGAATGCTCATTAAGTACTCCAAAACGATTTAATGCGATCAAACAGTTTTACTTTTAAACTGCTTGAACTTTCACTTTTGCTGGACGTCCTCGGCCTTGCTTGACTTGTGTTTCCTGTGTCGGACTTACGGGGGCGACCACGGCCGCGCCTTTTGGGTCAAGTTCTTCGGCTTCTTTTAATAGGCGTTCGGCTTCAGCTTTAAACTGTGCAGCCTGTCTACGATAACGACCTGCAAGTTGCTCGTCGGTGATAACACCCGGAGGGCTTGGAGGTTCTGCAACTTTTTTGCCTGGATTGTTATTTGCAATGTCGCCTGAACGTGTACCTGATTGAGCAGCTTGTTCGTTGCTTAGTTGCTTTAGCTCACGATTTAGTTCTACTAGGTTAATAGTAACACCTGGCTTTGGTGTCATTGCAACACTCTTAGTAGGAACCTTAACTAACCAGCCGCGCTGGTGTAGTGTGTTTAGCATGTTTGTGCCATCATGAAAACTTTGACGGAACAAATAATCACTTGGATCCATGCTTGCTTGGCAGTTGGTACTTTCAATCGCGGCAATTAAATCATCGTGATATAGTTGAGGTAATGCATCTGTTGGGATTACAAGTGCAGAGTCTGCATCACCTGGTAGTTCGCGAAACACCACAACGCATTTCTTCCCTTGACCGTTGACTCCAACATGTTTAATGAATTGTGCCATTGTGGCATCTCCTTTTCTATTAGATACCGCCGCCGTCGGTAACTTCTGCGCTATCAGCAGTTCCTTCTGCTTCAGCCGGTGCTGGCTCGTTTGCTTTTAGGAAAGCAGCTAGCTTGTTGTAAGTTGCGCCAATAATTTCCATTTCGCCTGCACGGTAGCCGCCACGTTGAGCAGCCAATTCAATAGCACCAGCTACAATTTTCATGTCTTGTAGTGTTAAACCGATTGGTTGTTGTGCTTCTTGTGTTTGTTCTTCCATTTAAATCTCCTAGGTTAAAGATGGATATCTCCGTGAATACTTATAGCTTAGAATGTGCATCGTGTAACCAAAAAAAAGTGCCCCGAAGGGCACTAAAAGGAGCTCACCATGAAAACTTATCGTCTGCCACGTCCTGCTGGAGGAACATAGTTAGCAGTAATACCAAACGGGGCAGTAATGTCTTTGCTACCGTGTACAACAAACAGCGTATCGCAGTAGTCTGGGTCACCCCAAGTACCAAACGGGTAACCGTCCGTGAACATTACCAGTTGATGTGGCTGGATTTCATTGTCTTTCATCCATTGCCATACACAACCAAAGTCAGTACCGCCACCGCCACCAATGTTATACTCACCCATGTTTCGACCGTCATCGGCAGTAAACTCATCTTCGTTGTAAACTTCAGTGTCAAAGGTAACTACCTTAACCTTGTAAGAACTGAACTGATCCAATGAACCTTGTACCATGCCCAAGAAGTCTGACAACATACCAGAGTCAATGGAACCAGATGCGTCTAGTGCAACAACAATGTCAAGTTCTTCACCAGGCAGTTGTCCGGGCAGTACTGCACCAGTATGCCACGCCTTGCGGTTAGGACGCATCCAAGTGTAGTCGCTCTTAACAGATCCGCTAAACTGGATACGCAACAGGTCGCGCAAGTCCATAACAGGGGCAGTAATGTCTTTAACAAGACGAGCAATTTGACCAGGAGTGTTACCTGCACCGGCTTGCTTTGCGGCTTCAATAACAGCTTCGCGCCATTCGTCGCGCAAGGCTTTCTTTTCTTCTTCGCTCAGCTTTTTAAACTTAGGCTTACCCTTGCCTTCTTTTTCTTCGCCATCACCGTCACCGTCAGTTTCTTCGCCATCACCGTCCATATCCAGGTGATCGTCAAGTGTCATTTTAATAACAGTGGCGTTCTTCATCAGCTCGTCGTACACTTCGTCGGCAGTCATGCCTTCGTACTTACGATCCTGCAGAATCTCAACAGCGGTAATTGGCGTACCAACACTTTCGCGAATCAACATGTTGTTGATAACATAGTCACCGGCCATGTTCCATACTTGGGCTTGGCGATGTCCGCGGCGTGTCATGTGATCAAAGATAATGTGCCCAAGTTCGTGAGCAAAGCCAAAAATCATTTCACCGTCGGAAAGTTTTTGGATGAAATCTTTATTGTAGTAAAATTTGCGCCCGTCTGTGGCAATAGTCTTGCACCATTCAACTTCTTCAAGTTTGAGACGAGCAGCCAAAGGACCCCAGAAGGGGTATTTCAATAGCATAGCGACACGAGCTTTAATCAGTCGGTCTTTTGCAGGCATTTTAGACATTGTGGCTCCTTTAAACTATATCTGTATTATACGGGTTTTTGGGTCAATGGTCAACCGCTTTTTTGTTGTAAAAATGTAACACTTTTTACTTACTATTGCTGGGCTTAGATAAGTCCCAAAGCATAGCAGTTTCTTCCTCACGGAACCAAATAAAGCGGCGTGGTTCAAAGTCCCAATCCAACCTTTTTAGTCCGTTACGTCTTGCCCATTCAGTGATTTGATTAATTGGCTCTTGAGACAGATTACGAACAGACCAGTCTTTCCGTTGTCGCCGGAGCCACTCGGTAACTTCGGAGGGGGTAGGTGGCTGGTCTGTTCGTATCTGTTTCCAAAGATCCTCGCCATATAGCATGTTGCATATGGCAAGGTCTCGGACTCTGTCATTACTCATCAGTAAGCAGGTTAGCGTAGCGTTTGAAGAACTCAGGGAAGTTCGTCATCTTCTTACGATCGAACACTACTTTGTAAGACTTAAGAACAGTGTGGGCACCCATGATAACCATTTCTGGTTCGAAGTTGCTCATCATAAAGCCCAGCCAGTTGTCAGCACTCTTGTTAAAGTCGTCCAACTTACCTGCTCGCTTGCCTTCTTCGTAACGAGTACGGAGTTCGTAGCACAGGCTGGTAACCAGTGCGTATGCGGCAGACACTTCCTTAGACTTGAAGGTAGTAACTTTACCAGACAGCACTTCTGCAGGGTCAGGCAAGTCTGCGGCGTGCTTGCGGTGCGCCATAAACTTAATTGCCATACCTTCGCCAACCAAGCCAGCAACCATGTCAGTGTTGGCAGAGTCAGGCATGTCGTCGTCTAGCATGTCAGACACGAAGCTCCAGGTACGCGGAGTAGCAAAGGCGCGATCGTGTTGCGTAGGATCAAACTGGTACAGGTCACCCTTGAACTGCTTCAAGAAACCAACAACATGGGGATGAACTTCGTTCATGATAGCCCATTGTTCCCAGTCTTCGAAGTCCACACGGATTTCCAAGTGCATGAAGCGGTTAGCCAGTGGGCTGGGCATACGGTAGGTAACACCTTTATCGCCCATACGGTTACCTGCGGCAATGATTACGACATTGTCAGGCAAAGTGTATTGACCCACTTTACGGTTCAGCACCAGCTGGTATGCGGCAGCTTGAACAGCAGGAGGGGCAGAGTTCAGTTCGTCTAGGAACAGGAACACGATATCGTGTTTTGCGGCAACTTCTGCAGAAGGCAGTTCGCTAGGAGTAGCCCAACGCATAGTGTTGTCACCAGCAGAGTAGTAAGGCACACCTTTGATGTCAGTAGGGTCCATCAGCGCCATACGCAAGTCAATAACAGTAGAGTTAGGAAACTCGCTGGCAACTTGGTTGACCATGTCGGACTTACCGACACCGGGAGGACCCCAGACAAATACAGGACGGCGCTTGGCGACAGCACGGCGCAGGATAGGTTTGCACTCGCTAATTTTAACAGTGCGGGTTTCGACTTGATTTCCCATTTTTGGCTCCGGGGTAGTTAAACAATAGTTCTATTATAGCAATGATAGGGGTCGCTGTCAACCCCTATTTGTGTTGTATTTAGGCAACAGCCTCAGTAGATTGTGCAGGCATCACTTGAGCAATGAACTCAGATGCATCAATCTCTGCCTTAGTCATAGCAGAGGGCAGTTCCACAAACTTAACGTCAGTGCAACCTGCGCGGACAAGGGTGCGAGTACGGCGCTTGTCATTGGTATAACGAACAGCACCACGGCCCTTTTTATCAACAGCGTAGCCAACGAACTTAAAAGTTTCGCCAGCGGCAACTTCTGCGATAGCGGCTTCAACGGCTTGGGTAGAGACCTGAGCTTGAGACATAAAATTTCCTTTGTGAGTGAGTGTGAAGTTTATTGCAGTAATGTTTCGCAATGTTTTCAATTATACTAGAAGTCCTGATCCTTGTCAACCTCTTTTTGGTTCTTAGGTTTGCGCTTATAAGCCATACGGTTGCGCTCAACTCGTCCTTTGAAAGGGGAGTCTGCATCGTAAAGCTCAACAGCACGGCGCTTGAACTTAGGAAGTTTAACAATGATAGTGGAGTGCTTCATAGTGTTAGTATTATGCTGGATCTTGAGCCGCTTGTCAACGGTTTTTTAGGAGTTTTTGACTCTTTTTTGTGGATTTTTTGGTAAAAAGTGTGTTATTTTTGCAACAGTATAGCAGAATGTATACTTTTTGTTACAAATTACCCTTTTCCCTGGGCCTTTCTGCTTAGTCCGTCGAGCCACAGCACAATGTCGTCGTTTACTAAACGGATTTCCATAGCATCCTGCTCACCAAAAATGCGAAAGTAACCAGCACCGTGATAGTAAGGCCAGTCCAAGTGTTGCTCAAGTCCAATGAGGTGACCGGGCTTAGGTTGCCATCCTGGAGGGCATTGGTACGACCAATAGCGAAAGTGCGGCTTCATTAGTTCCCAACCAAATGTAGTTAAACGCAGTCCCTTGCGTTTACCTGGTTGGTAGTTTTTAAAAACAGTGTAAGGTGTTACCTTAGTGTTTTCCCATATATGTGGGAGCGGATACTGAGCAAGATACTCAGTTATCTTTAAAGCTAGTTCCTGACTCATTAATTTTGCGGCCTTGCTTTAATTCAACTACACTAAAGTCTGTAGTCTTGAACATTTTGTTTAGCTTATCTGCTAAGTTAAACGCATGTCCTGGGTTTGAGAAGCTGACCTTTTTATATTTTGGTCCAGGATATGAGACCAAACTATTCAGAGTACGTAGGTTGATAGGCTTGTCTTTATAGAATACGGCGTAAATTGCGTCTGCCGCAAGAACTTCCTCGCTTTTATATGTGCGAGGATTTGTGTTGGTTAAAAGGATGCTTGGCTTTGGTCTACTCATGATACGTTTATTTATCAAAAGTAGGTATTTAACTGGACCAGTTAAATTATTGTCTTAGGCTTAACGGGCACTAAATTTTTGCCATGTACAATAAGGCAGCTTTTTTCTTTGTTGGTAGTTGATGTTGCAACAGCAGACCAGGAGCGAGTCTTTGGGTTAGCCCAAAGAGTAAAGACTGCAATATCGTCAAGTGCCCCTGCTAATATAACAGTTTCGCCTAACGCAGTTAGTTCTTCGCTTAGTTGGTCAGTGCTGCCGCAAATCCATTTAGTGTCTACAGTATTAGTATCTGCGTTAGCAGGTGCTAGTAAAGAATAGGAACAAAAGGCAAGGAGTAGGATGACTCCAAGTTTAATTATAAGCGGCCGATAGCCATTCAGTGTGTTGTTGAGCATTATCGCTTGCCTTTTGTAAATTATACTTACCGCAAAACTTCATAAAGTATGGCCCAACTTGGGGATTTTTAGGTTTTTGTACAGCAGTGGCAATGCTCTCGTCTAAGATAGCTTTAATGTTGTCGGGTTGAGCAGACAAGTCAATAATAGACTTGTTGCGTTCGTAATCATCGCGTACTAAATGTTCTACACCTTCGTGGTCTGTCCAACGTTGGAGCATGAGATTGTTCCACATGAAGCCTTTGTTATCACGATCTGCAAATGCTTCTAGTAGACCTACTTTGTTTTTAGTACCCTTTGTACGCACACCAGGATATGCACTAAAGATGTTATCGCTAGTATCGCCACGCATACACTTTTCAAACAGTAGCCACTCTGGTTCGGGTGCAGGCTTAGGCTCTTTTGTTTTCTTGTCAATAACACGCTTGCCCTTATCATCAAAGTAGCCTTCGTGTGTAGTAAGTACCCCAGCGATACCATTGTAAAGTTGCACGTTAGGAGCGACTAATTGTTCAAAGTCACTGTCGCTTGACACAATGATGTGATTTGATCCTGGGTGCAATTGAATCCACCGAGCAATAAAGTCGTCGGCTTCACATACAGAATTTTTTAGTACCGTAACGTTAGTCTTAGTACTAATGTATTCGTAAAACTTGTCAAAAGATTCCCAGAACAATTGTTCTTCTTCTTGTTCTTTAGGAGTAAGGATGGCCCGCTTTTCTGCACGTTGAGCCTTATAAGGCTTGTAAACATCCTTACGCCATGAGCGACCTTCAAATGCAAATACTACATGTTGGCCCTGACGTTCGCGCCATTGTTTAAGAACCGCCGCAAGGATAATGTGATAGCTCATAGCTACACGCTCCTCTGGATCACCGTTACGGATCACATGGCGGGCACGAAAGAAAAGATTAGCAGCATCAACAATTAGGTAACTCATAGGTGTAGTATAGCAGTCAATTTAGTAGTTGTCAACTTATTCTTGATTTCGTGTGCGCTCGTTAGTAGCAACACGGCCTGCATCTGCAACAAAGTTGCCAGCAGCCTGTCCATCCATACCTACGTTGCGGCAAAGATCAGTGAACCATTGGTCCACAATATCTTCTGGGTTCTGTCCGCGGTAACCATGCTCTCGCAAGAACAGCACAAATGCCGGGTTCCATTCTAGTTCAAAGTAACCTTGCTTAGGGTTTGAAGGATCTACATTAGCATGCACAACGTTAACCCAAGGCTCGTTGCTATTACGCATAGACTTAGCAGTCTTTTTCCTTCTAAATATTTTCTTAATAAATTCAAACATTTCAAATATCCCGTCCAAATACATTTTCTTCTCTAGCTGGCAATTCTTTTAATACATTATCTCGCCAGGCGTCTGTTTCAGTATACCAGTCCATACGTTCTTTATCAGTACGGAAGCAACCAATACATACGCCTTCTTCATTGCTAACGCAAATACCAACACACGGGTTGGTATTAGATGCGTGATTAGGATTGTTTTCGCTCATTCTCTTGTTTTTCTGCAAACAATGCAGCCTTGTTTAGTTCTTGTTCGTCAACTTCTTCGGTTGTATCGTTATCTTCGACCTCATCTAAGATAGAAGGGTCAAGAAGATAACACACTTTTCGCTTTGGTTGCTCGTACATTGATTATTTCCCCCATCCGTTTGACCAAATGTCTACGTGAAGTCTTGGACTATAACGATAACCACGAGCAAGGGCTTCGTCTGCAATATGTCGAGTGTTTGAAAAGTATGCCTTGTCAGTGCCGCCAACTGGCATAACATAAACTTGTCCACTAAAACCTGCTTTACGATATTCGTTAACAGCTTGGTCTACTTCATTAAAGTCTAGAATGTTATCAATAACAAACTTTAGGTATGTATGTCCTAGTGCTTGATACTCGACAACAACATCAGGCTTAACAGCATCGCTCCACTTTTCGCCACTTGCACTTAGCTTTGGACTTACGCTGAAAGTTAGGTAATCGCGGTCACGACCAAAGCGAGTCCATTCTTCAAACAAGTATGTATGAAATTCTTCGTGTAGTCGCTGAGTGCCGTTTGTTTCAAACGTTAGATTTTCTAAGTCTGCCATGCGAGGATTACTTAGTAAGGATGGGTATAATGCCTGCCATCCTAGTAGAGGCTCGCCACCTGTAATAACAAGATGAACATCGTTGCCATTCTTCTGAACCCACTTGTTATTAGGAGTAAGCGCGAGCATAGCGTCAATGCTTTGCTCGACGGTGTAGTTAGGGCTTAGATGTTTAAATGCTGGATGCCAAGATGCGTAGCTGTCGCATCCTGTTTGTGCAAGTGGCAAGTCGTTAAATGTTTTATAAAGATGTACTACTTTACCAATTTCATCTGGCTCTGTAGTTTTCTCACCTGCTGGTAGGCCAAAGCCTGGACATTTGAAGTTGCAACCAAATGTGCGGAAGAACACACTTGGTACTCCAACAAAGCGTCCTTCGCCTTGTGCTGAATAAAACACTTCACTTACTTTAAATTCATTCATATAGTTTAGACCACTTCCTTAGTTTATCTTTCTTGGCTTGTATAGCAACCGCAAGACCCTGTTCACTAATTATACACTGATCTTTTAGTATGTCAACCATAGCCAACACGTCACCAATTTCCTGTTCCAGCATCTCTCGATGTAGTTGTCCAGTTTTGTAGTGTTGGGTATTTAGACCAAAGCGTCTAATCTTGCTAACTTCTACAATAACCTCGGCACATTCTTCTTGAAGAATGTCCATTGCTTCTTGGATCTTTTCGTTCATCATTCAACTCCGAAATGCGATTGAATGTTATCTACAATTTGCTGATAAGGCTCTGGCCGCAAAAGTTTCATAGTACCGTGTGTAGCGTCGATTACATCAATACATTCTTTAATAACTAATGCCGCATAAAGTTCTTTGCTGAAAATTAATTCACCGTCGTACTCTACAAGACTTTGAACGGCTAGGCTTTCCAGTAGTTTAGTCATTGCACTTCCTTAAACAATGGCACACCGTCGGTTAAATGACGCACATACTCTAGATTAGCTGGAAAAGAGTCCAGTGGGCCTTTATGTCGCATAATGCGTAGCGTATATGGTTCAGGATGTTCCAGGCCATAGAAAAACATTTCTGTAGCACCTTGCTCTATTTGGTTTTTAAAGTATTCGTTCATTTTACAAACACGTCGTTAATTTGTCTATTGACACGGATAAAGGTTGTACACTTAGGCAACTGCTTTAGAGTTGGTGCACCTACATACGTACAGGTACTACGAATACCACCTAGCAAGTCTAGTACTGTATCTTTTACAGCACCTTTATAAGGAATCGAAACTGTACGACCTTCGCTACTACGATACTCGTTAACACCGCCGTGATGTTTCTCCATAGCAGTATCTGAGCTCATTCCGTAAAATGTAATCTTACCATCCTCTACGGTACCACCGCCTTCGTCGTGTCCGGCTAGCATACCACCAAGCATAACAAAGTCTGCCCCGGCGCCGAATGCCTTAGCCACATCACCTGGGCAAGTGCAGCCGCCATCAGCAATGATATGTCCACCAAGTCCATGCGCCGCATCAGCACACTCAATGATTGCAGAAAGTTGCGGGTAGCCGACCCCAGTTTGTACCCGAGTCGTACATACCGATCCCGGTCCGATTCCAACTTTGACAATGTCTGCCCCTCTTAAAATTAGTTCTTGTGTCATGTCTGCTGTCACGACATTACCTGCAATGATTGTGCAATGCGGAAATGCTTCACGCACCCTGCCTACATAATCTGCAAATCTTTCTTGGTAACCGTTGGCAACATCAATACAGATAAAGTGAATCTCTGGATAGCTATTGATAGCCCTGGTTAGTCTTTGAAAATCTGTATCGCTTGTTCCAGTGCTAACAGCAAAATAATTGCCTCCAACGTTAGCTACAATGTCTTCAAACTGATCTTCGGTATATGATTTAACTAAGCATGTAAACATGCGATGGTTGTACAACGCCTCAGCCATTTCTAATGTACCAACGCCGTCCATGTTAGCAGCCATAATAGGCACACCAGTCCACTCTGTACCGCTATGCTTAAACTTATATGTACGAGCTAAGTTTACTTCTTTGCGACTAGCAAGTGTGCTTCGCTTAGGGCGAATGAGTACATCCCTAAAATCTAATTTAATATCGTCTTCAATTCTCATTTTATAGTCCGTTAGCTAGAACCCACATGAATACATCTGGGCCATCAAGGATAACCATATCGCTAGCGTATTTTAGTCGCTTACTACGACGATGATTACTTCCAACTTTTTCTACTTCAACCATCTTTGGTGTGAATCTAGTTACTTGAGCAATGTATAATCCATTGTCACTTACTGCAACATATTGACCTACTTTAAACTCGCGGTCAAGTAGGTCTTTGTGCAAATCATTTGGGGTAACACTCTTAGGAGGTAGTTTTGTTTTCATCTTTAAACACCATGTGTGGTGCAATATCGTTGTCAAAGATTTGTGCCATTTGATTCCAGATAGCTTTAGCTTCCTCATCAGTGATACCACCTTGGTACCATTTGCTTCCAGGTTGCGCCCCGCCTTGGCGTAGTCCATAATCATGGCGGTATGTATAGCACATACTTGTAATAATTTTTTCTCTTGTCATAGTTTTTCTCGATCAATAACTTCTTGCAGAATTTGTTCTACCATCTTATTTAGAGTAATGTCGGCCTCGTGTGCTCGCCGCATTAATTCAAAAAGGGTATCGTTGTCTAAGTCAAGAGGTACTTCGACTCGTGTATCGTATGCTTCGCCTGCTTTAATAGCAAGGCCCTTTTGAATAAAGTCGTCGTCGGTTTCTAGTGTAATGTAATTTACATCTTCCCATGCTTCGTTGGTTAGTGTTAAGCTAGGGTCAGCCAGGCGATATGCACGATTGTTTTTATAGTCACAGGCTTCAACTAGATATACACGTTGGTTATCCATAGGGTCAAAGCTGATACAGAAACTCCAACCATCTTGCTGTTCATTCCATGCAGACAGCGAGTAAAGTTGCTTGCCTCCAAACCCACCTTCAGGCCAGTAATCACTGCCCTCAGTGATGCGATAGTCAACTAGTTCCATAAAATCTTTTAGTGTTAGCATTTTAGTTCCTTAAGGTCGTGGAAAGTCAAGAGCAAAAACGTGAGCAGAAGTGCCCTTAAGTGCTAATAGCATTTGCTCTTGTTGGGCATCTTCAAGTGATGTATAATAGCCGGGAAATATACTTCCAGATGCAGATATACTCGAAGGACTATGAGTAGTCAATGTACCGCTTGCGCTGATACTTGCTACTACATAGATACTTAGATGTTTTGGTGGTGGGATAGGTTCCATATTAAATCTCAATTACCATTTCGTCATCCCATCCAGTTTCTTCTCCCCAGAAGGAGCCATCACCTTTAAGTGACTGGTAACCGCGTGGGTTACAAAATACACGAGTCGTACCTACCATGTAATCAAAGTGATGGTGAGTATGTCCGTGTGTCCATAGCACAATGTTTTCATTGTCTAAGATAACTTCTTCTAAACTACTATGGTATGCACCGTTCATCAAGTAGTCAGTTTTGTACATTTCATGGCAGCTTTGATGACTAGGCGTATGGTGTCCTACTACAACAACACGCTTGTCGCGATGCATGCTAGCAATTTGTTTAATGTAGCCTACAGTTTCGCGATGACGAATTGCAGTGTCTGCGGGCTTTAGTTTAGTAAAACCTTTTTCGTCGTTGTTGATAGAACGATAGTCGTTCATCATATCTCTAACAGCATGTAGAGTTAGTGGGTCGCCTTTGTTTAGATCAGTCCATAGCGTACCACCAACGAATACAACATCGTCAATGATCTTAGTGTCGCGCTCTAGGAAGTATACGTTGTCATACACACCGCATGCCATACGCAGTTGTTCAAAACTTTTAGTCCAGTAGCCACCATATAGCTCGTGGTTGCCTGCAACATAAACAACATGGGGGAATCGTTCGCTACAACGCTTTAGAAAGTTTCGGAATCGTAAGCCAAGTTCGCTTTCTGGCTTGAGTACTTTTTCAGCAAGCATGATGTCGCCAGACAGGACTAGCACATCTGCATAGTTAACATTGCAGATGTCTACATCACAGAACTCTAAATGTAAATCACTAACTACTTGAATTTTCATCGCCGGCTTCCAATTTCGCTAAAGGGTTTAATCCATGTAATGGAATGCCGTCTTCGTCAACGATTGCAAAGCGATCAAAAACAAAACCACAACCTTTGCAAAAGTCCTCAAACGCTTGAAGAATGTCTTCAAGTTGAGCATGACGGTGATCGATAATTACATTCCTTACACCGTCAGTATAACATAAAATCATGTAGGGGTCAATTGGATCTACATCCAAAGTTCCCCTGATTCCTTGTAGGGCCTTTACAATATGAGTCCAAGGATCATTTGGCTTCTGGGTCGTCATGTCCGTTCCTTAATGCAGTATTAATATCGCTTGCTCCGCGGACCATATCTACGAACCCGCCTGACCTGATAAGGTCCGCCTCAAATGTTTTAAGGTCCTTAGGAAAGCACTTACCAGCAAACCCAGGCTTACCATCTAGTCCTGGAACATCCCAATGACTGTGGCCCAACCTGCTTTCGCTTTGTAGCAGTACCTTAACAATGTTGTAATCGGCACCGTTGTTGTCAGCAATACGCTTAACTTGGTTAGCAAAGATAACTTTCATTGCTAAAAAAGCATTGGTAGATAGCTTGGCAAGCATTGCTTCTATTGGGTCAGTAATAAATGCCCCGCCTTTAAAGTTTGGCAGCAAGTTACTAAACTCTTCGGCAGGTGTGCCACCAAGTGTAATGTAGCGAGCAGTAACAGCATCTTCGGCCCATGTTGCTTCACGAATGTATTCGGGCCAAACTACTAAATGTTGACCTAGTTGCTCCATGTATGCTTTAACAGCGGCAACACTCATTGTACTGCGAATAATAAATTTCCCTTTAAACCCTTTTGCTAATGCTTGGTTAATTGCCGCATCAACATTGTCAGTTGAGTTTTCAGGATTAGCAAACTCTGTGTTCAATTCAGTAGGAACGCAAACAATAACCCAATCAGCACTAGTCCAATCTTCATCACTTACATGAACATCCTTGGGAGGGTCATTGTAAAGTAATTCTAGTTCATTGTTAGCCATTTTTAAAAAAGCAGTTGTTGCTTGGCCTACGATGCCAGCACCCTGGATAATAATTTTAGTCATTGTTGTTCCTCATTGTATGATTATAGTAACGTTTGATACTTTTGTCAAGTAGTTGCTCAAGTCGTGCTAAGTCAACCCATCCTTTTACTACGACTAGTATCTTTCTGTATTGTGGGTCAAAGTCTGCACCATGTAAGTAGTCTTCGTTGTTCCATGCAAAGGCATTTGTTTCATCTGGCAGTGAAACATAATAACGTTGATCTAGTGGTACTTCTGTTTGTGGTTGATGCTTGCTTGCTTCGGTTAGCCAAAACGTAGGAGCAGGGTTTTCGTCATGTAGCATAATGCGTATCTCTGTAGGAAAGCGCATTACTCCGTCAAGGCTTGCAGGAAAGTTGCCATCATAGTGTGGAGCAACAGTCCTATTTGCGCTCCATAGTCTAATAGAGCGGACACGTTTAAATGGTAACAAGTCTTTTATTGCGGCAATGTAATTAGGTTGTGAATCAGCAAGACGTTGCGAAATTTGTGTGTTCCATGCAGCCTTACTAATCAGTGAAGCATCCTCATATAAGGCTAAGCCGTCCCATTGTGTAAAGGACATACTTGGATTGTCTTTACCTAATGCTCCGCGATCAAAGTGCTGACGTGCAACTGGTACAACTTCCTCATTCCAGATTTGCCAAAACGCTGTGCTATCGTCTAGTTCAAATTTGGGTAAGTCCAAAGGCAAAGCAACAATGCCCTTGTACTTTTCTATAAGTCTAGGGCATTGTGTCAAGTCGATTAAACTTGCTAAGTCTTTCATTCTTCTAGCATATCTCTTTTGCCAGGCTTATTCAACCAAGTATCTGCATCTGGCAATGGATCCTTCTTCTTGGTAATAACAGGCCAAACTCTTGCTAGTCTTGCATTAAGCTCTGTCCAGCTAGCATCAGTAACATCGTGCTCAGCAACAATAGCATCAGCAGGACACTCAGGTACACATACTGCACAATCAATGCAACCGTCAGGATCAATAACTAAAAAGTTAGGACCTTCCTTAAAGCAATCTACAGGGCATACATCTACACAATCTGTATACTTGCATTTAATACAATTTTCTGTTACGACAAACGTCATCTTAAATTTTCCAATCTTGTTCAAGCCGTTCTCGGTCTTGAGTTGATACACCATTGCCTGTTAATCCAAGCATGGCGCGATACGCCTGCCATGCTTCTTGCACCATTGGATCTTCGAGTCCTCCTGTAGGCACTAAGTCAGCCCATACCGCTTCTCCTACAACAGCACCACGATAGTGACCAAAGTTTCTTGGCTGATGAATCTTCCCACCAGTAAACAATGTCACAGCTACGTTATAGCATTGCTCTTCGTCAAGGCCATACAAATACTCATCACGATATGTATATTCTCTAATGATGTCACGAAGTGCATCTTCAGATTCAAATCGTGTGCCTGCAACAATTACAACAACGTCTTCGATGTCAACTACGTTATTTACAATGTCTCGAACACAACGGCCTAAGCTAAATCCAATTTTCATGTTTTCCTGCTCCACCATGATTCCCAAGGAAAGTCTACCCAGACATTATCCTCAGCTTTGTTAATTTCAATACCATAATAATCGCTGTGCTCTTTACTAGCAGAGTTTTCTACTAGACTTGCCCAACGAATGCTTTTGTGCCAGTGCGTACTATCAAAGTCTGGCATTACACCTGCTACGGAACTAGCCCAGTCTTGTCTAATCCAAGTTTGGGTTGCACCTGAATCGTTAATGTCGTCAACAATTAAAATACGCTTGCCAGCAATAACATCTTCGGGCGCCCATAGCAATGATTCTTGGCTACCACCATCTCGTAAACTTACTTTAACTGTTTCGTGGTTAACTTTTAAGTAATGGCTTAACATAGTGCTAACAGGGAGCCCTCCGCGATCAACCCCGATAATTAAATCAGGGCGCCAGCTACCAATAGAAATATGTTGTGCGATATCAGCAACGCCGTGTGCTACATCTTGCCAAGTCAGGATAAGTTTCTTCATTGGTCAACACTCTTGTCCGGGCCACTTAGCAATGCTTCTAACGCTTTATATTCATCGTATAGCTCTTTAAGCATAGGATACTTTTCGTGCATTTCAAAGTTAGGGGTTAGGATAAGCAAACGCTTTTTAACTGTGTCAAATACTTCTGCAAGCTCATCTAAATCAATGCGATGCTTTGGTGTTTGAATATAATTGGCGTTCACTTCATTGCTATTACTGGTACTAATGCTAGTAAAGCTACTTGGCCCAAGAGTTATAGTATCAACTGATGAGTTAATGTAGTATGACGGACTTAAACCAGTGTCTGTGATAGAAATGGATCCTAAGTCAATTGAACTTATTTCTTGAGCAACGATACCTGTCATTGACATATCGTCGCTTGACCATTGATACTGCACTGGTTTTACTTTGTCATCGTCGTTCATGCAACCTCCTTAACGTGGTGCGAACTCTTGTTGCATTTTGATATTGTCAAAGAATTCTTTCTTTGTACCAGCATCATCTTTAAACGAGCCTTTTAGAACAGTAGTTTGCGTTAAAGAGCTATGCGCCATAATACCGCGATTTTCGCAACAACCATGCACTGCTTGAATGTACACACCTAGGTCTTTTGCGCCTGTTGCTTTTTCGATTTCCCTAGCAATGTCATTACAAAGTTCCTCCTGGAGAGTACCTCGTCTTGCACACCACTGTGCGATGCGTGTGTATTTGCTGAGTCCGATGAGTTTTTCAGCAGCCAGTAAGCCAATATAAGCAACGCCAACGACGGGTTGGTGATGATGACTGCACATACTGCGAAGCTCACTGCGAACAACGAGCATACCTTCATAACGGTCCTGCGAGTCGTTTGGAAATGCTGTTGCGTCTGGTGCTGGGTCATATCGTCCTGCCATGATTTCGTTAAAGTACATCTTGGCAAGTCGTCTTGCTGTACCATGTGAGTTAGGATCGTTTTCGCGATCGATAAGCAAGCGGTCTAGTACTAGTTCAAATGCCTCAGTTGCTTCGTCGATTAGTCGCTCTTTGTCTTGCTCCGAGACATATTCACTAATGTTGTCTCCTGCCCAGAACCGCTTGCCTTCGCGTTTCATCTTAAAGCGAAGGAAGTTGCCTAGGTACTTTTCTTCTTGATAACCACCATCGCCGTACATTGCGTCTAGTGCTGTTTCTTTTTTATCTGTCAATTTATAGTTCTCCGAGTTTATGACGTGGATGTCATTTACGCTATTAGTATAGCAAATTTTTAATCATTAAGCAAGACTTCACTTGGCCAACTTAACATATAAAGCATTAGGTCCTCTGGTTTAGTAAAATGGACCATAACAGTAAGCGGAAGTATCGAGTTGTATATACCAGTATCATTTTTAGAAATGAGTCTCCAATTAAACAACTCACCTTTGAAGTTTGTTGCGACCCATCTGCTTTTGCAATTGAGTCGCAACCATTGTCTCATTTCGCTGAGCTGAGAAACGGTTGCAACAGTCTTAGCTGAATACTTCTTTTTAGTTTGAGTTTTCTGCATAAAAACTGCTCTTACGCAGATCGTCCCAACCACCAATTAGCTCACCGTTGATTAGAATTTGAGGAACGGTGCGAGCTGTTGGTACGGCTTCTAATAGCATTTCCTTAGTGAATCCATTGGTACCAATTTTGTGCTCAGTAAAGGCCATACCTTTGCTATTAAACCAGTTCTTTGCCATGTCGCAGTACGGACACATTTCTTTGCTGTAAACTACAATTTCCATTTTATTTCCTTATTGTGGTAATGTCCATGAGCCCATGCTTTGTTCGTCAGGAACAAACGGTACCCATTCATTTGGAACATCTAAAATCATTTTGACTCCTTTTGATCTGCTTGCTGAGCTTGCCATTTAAGTTTAGCTTCTGCAAGTTGCTCTGTATTTAGACCATGCCAGCCAATGCATTTACCCGTCGGTGAGCGACCGCATCCGCATCGACCAAAGTCATTACTATTTTCTTTAACTCTAACCTGCATATTATTCTCCTGATGCGTATGTCTGTGCAAAGATGTCTTTCTTTACAACACCGTAATCACCGGTACCATGGCGAACGATATAATCGTTGCCAGCTGTATAATTTAGGTCGCCCCATGAAGTATGTAGTACGCCATCGTGGTCGGCGAGTTTTGCAACTTTCTTAATAGGTTTAGGAGTGCAAACTCCGTTGCCTAAATCGTTCTTTAATGCCCAAAACTTTTCAGGAGTAATAGGATACTTTTCGCCCTTCGGACCAGTCATAATGTAATGACCTATATCATATTTTACTGGACCTTCTAATGTATCTATAGTCCCTGGCTTCTGTGCAACTTCGTAATGCTCTTTGGCAGGTTTCTTAAAGGTTACAAATCCACCCTTAAACCACTCGTCGTTGATTTTGCTAGTCACTTCATTGATTTTCATTTTTATTCTTCTCTGCTTCGTACACACGTTTTCGTAAGCTACTAGAACTAAAGCTATGATCCCTGCCGTTAAAGTAAAGCTCAATGCCACGCTTATGGCAAATCTCTCTGCCAGTAAATTCTTTGCCTTCGTACTCAACGCCCAAGATGCGAACGTCAATAGGCAATGTTAGCAATAGATCTTCTAAGTCTTTCTCAGTGTTATAAACCCAGACTTCATCGACATATCGCGAGCCTTTAAGTTGCATTTGTCGTTCAACGATACTTTGAACAGGAGAATTTTTACTAGGACGATCGAGTGTAGGATCGTTTTGTAATCCGCAAATCAAATAGTCGCACTGCGTCTTTGCTTCTTGTAGCATAGCTACATGACCAGCATGTAGCAAATCAAATGTTGAGGCTGTAAATCCAACTCGCATTAGTGATTCCTTTTCCCGTCAAAGACGCAGTTGAATACTAAGTTGCTATCGCCATCATTGATAACACGATGGAACGCACCGTCTGGGATTAGAACAATGCTTCCTGGTTGTACTGCAAATGGCTCGCTATCTTCATCCCCAACAATCATCTTACCATAGCCTTGAATGAAGAAGTAAACTTCTTCTTGGCCAGCATGGCGATGACCGCGAGTGCTTTTGCCGCGATACAGTTTAGTAGAACTTAATACAAGATTCTTAAGGGTCTTGTTGTCTTTAATAACGTAGGTGTCATCGTCCTTAATGATATCACCGCCTACATCAAAGTTTTTAAGTGTTGTCATGCTCTTGCCTTATACTCATAGGAGTTATACCACTCCCAGGCAGTTTTAATAACATTATCAATGCTACTATTCTTTGGTTGCCAGCCTGTATTTTTTCTAAACTTGTCTGGACATGCAACTAGCTTTGCAGGGTCGCCTTCTCGACGTGGGCCCATCTTATACAATACTACACGACCAGTAATGCGTTCAACAGAAGCAATTACTTCTTTGATGCTAACGCCCTTGCCACTACCTAAATTAAAAACAGAGAATTTAATAGTTGGATCGTGTTGTGTTGCAGTGTAATGAGCTTCAGCAATATCTTCTACATGAAGGTAGTCACGAATACAAGTTCCGTCAGGCGTATCATAGTCGTCGCCATTAACAGTTAACACCCCTTTGTTGATAATGGTTTCCATGATTCTGGCAATAATGTGTGTGGCTTGTTTAATCTGCCCGTGACGCACATTTGAGTCTGCACCACATGCATTAAAATAACGCAAGCATACAACTTTAAATCCGTAAGCATCGCTTAAATCTTTAAGCACTTGTTCGGCAATTAGCTTGCTACGACCATATGGGCTTAAAGGTTCTTTTGGGTCTGTTTCATGAATCCAACTATTCTTAACAGGGTTGCCATAGACGGCTGCGCTTGATGAAAAGACTACAGTTTTCTTCCAGCCCCTAGCAGCCAATGAGCCTAACATCTTAGCAGTGTTGCCTACGTTGTTAACATAGTAAGGTGCTGGATCGGTCATAGACGGTCCTACTAAACTTGTACCGGCAATGTGAATTAGAGACTCTGGATTTTTATCAATGACGCAGTTGATGAACATGGCATTGGTAATATCACCTTGAATAAACACATCAACAAGTTGTTTAATCCAAGGACTAGTGTTGTTGCGGTCAACACCGATAACCTTGTATCCAAGGTCTTTAAATCGTAGAACAGTCTGCCCGCCAATGTATCCGTTGCATCCTGTGATAGCAACCCAACGTTCTTCTTTATCGCTGATCATTGGCATTAGTATTTTGCTCCTGCTACATGATCGCGATAACGATTACCAGCACGATTCCATTGCTCGCCTTGACCTTGCATAATGTCAATGATACGATCGATAGTACCATTGTTCCAATCACTGATCTTACCTTGACCTGGATGCGGTGCTTTAAGTAATGCAGTTAACTTGTCAAAGGCATCTTGCTGACTCCAAGGAACATACATGCGTGTGTGATCATTGGCAAAAGTTTCAGGAAAACTCCTGTAAGCAGGATACAAGACATTGCAACCAAGAGTATCCGCTTCGGATACGGTGTTGCTAACCCAGTCTTGAAGAGCGCAATTGAAAAGCACACGGCTATCATTGACAATATTATAGTAATCATTCTTTTGTAGATCCTTGTAAATCTTCAGCATGCCGCGTTCTTCTAACTTAGCTGCTCTCTCAAGATACCTAGGATTGTTGCTACGTAATGGTCCACCAGACAGAACTGCAAACTCAACCTTAGGCATACCATTGCGATGCCATGCTTCGATTAAGTCCATGTAAAAGTCTGGCTGTTTCTCTTGGTCAAACCGTGCAGCAAATACTACACGCATTGCTCTCTGATCAAACGGCTTAATTTCATTGTTTACACGGCTAAGAACTTCTTCCTTACCAAATGCCAGACCGCTAATGTTGTAGATAGGGGCAGTCCAGTTTGCAATACGCATGTGAGCTACCATTTCTTCGTTAGTAGCAAGGACACCGTCTGCAAAACAATTAACCATTTGCTCGTATGTACTCATCCACTTGCTCATACCCCATACATGTACAAAGTCGTCGGGGTCGATAGCTTGTGCTAGGCAACGCACAAAGATACGTGGACGGTGCCCTGGGGGAATTTGATCTAAGATGTAAGGCAAGGATTCAATGCCAGGCTGGAACATATCCTCAAAGTAAATGACATCGGATTCAGTAACTTCACCCGATCGCATCATTTGCACTAAGTTCATCATCTGGCTCATGCCAAAGTAGCTACGGCCGTGTGCGTCTAATACTTGCCCTACGCTAATTGCTTTAGTGTTATCGATTGTACTACCTGGTACAATTACATAATCAATACCGCGACGTTTAAAGACTGCTTCGTTCCATTGTTGCAGTTGAAGGGTGTAGCGACCTTCGTAGGGCTCTAAACCCATGTAGAAAAGTTTTCTCATTGTTATATTTCCTTTGTGCAATTTTAGCAAAGCTAATAGAAGAAAGCAACGGTATTAGCCGTTGCTTTCTACCATTTCTATTTAGGCACGGTCTAACCTATTTGGCATGCAACACATGCCATCTGCTGTATGCACGGTCTCTGCCGCCCAAGGACTACGGTATAGTCCTACGTGGATTTTAAGTGCCTTGGCAGCACGATCCTTTCCACCTTGCACATTGATTGTGTAGGTGAAGCTACGATCACCACTTGCTTCGTGAGTGCGAAGCTCTGGGGCATCAATTGTGTACCCAAATAGTAGATCTGCCTTGCACAAATCTGTTAGGTACTGGTTGTAGAACTCTAGTGGCAGATGCCCTAGATCGCTTGTTAGTACACCGTCGTACAACTCGCTAATTTTTAGCAAGTCAAACTTGATGTGGTTAATATTCAAGCCAGCGCGGCGAGCTTGATATTGGTGGTTATAGTTGCCACGCTGTTCACGTGGGCCGCGGTTGTTGAATTTGACACGAGTGTCAAGCGTATTGTTTGAGGCATCCATTTTCGCCATCCTCCGATACTTCGATCCAGATTTTACGATCTGTGTAAGTCTTGCTGATTTGTTCGTGTAGATCATCAGCCATCATTTCACAGGACTTGTGGTTGAGTTCAAGTGTTCCTTGGTTGTATAAGTTTTCTAACCAACGTTTGAATTGAATAAATTCAACATCGCGGTCATCGTGGAATACTTCCAAGTAGACTTTAAAATGAAACATATGACGATGTGGATGTCCCAAAAAACTTACATCATACTCGTCGCCGGTTGCTAACTTAGGATCCGTCAATGCTGCTGGATACCTATGAATACCTTCCTTACGAAAGGTAACCCAAATCATGTCTGTAGACATGTTATTCCTTAATCAATGTAGTTGTTTGCTTTTAGGTAAACCCACATCTTCCAGTCAATTGCTTGCATAAACTTTAAGACTTCGTCTAGTTTAGCAACAACGTCTGCATTGCTTACTTCTTGGGTTGTGCTTTCTTCAGCCATACTTGCCTTTCCTGGTACTGGTCGTTTTGCAGGTTTTGTAAAATTACCTACTTTAACTTCGTCGCTCATTTAGTTTCCTCTTGGTTTACAGGGTTATCGCCTCGATAGGCGCTCCACGGAGTAAATGTCTTTCTATTCATTAAGTCATGTAAAGAATGACACCACACTCCAGGATTCGTTTGATCAAAACCTTTGTCATCAATCTTGATCGTTGTATTGTAGTTAAGCAATCTAGTGTATGGTAGTTTAACCGAAACCATAGGAATTACACGGCTATCTTCGCTTACACGGCTTTCTAAAAAGCCTTCGACTTGAACCGAAGTAACATCTACCGTCACATAATCAACTGCACCAGAATCTAGTACGCCTTCAATCATATGATCCCATTGTTTCCAACCATCGTAATCGTCATTTTCTAATTCGTGTAAACTCATATTAGCACCAATATAAACGTGCTGTGATTTTGAGTTTAACACGTTTGCAATGATTGTGTCAACTGGTTGAATGCCAACTACAAACAAAGTCCGCAGGCCCTTAGCAGGAGAGTTTTCTACTTCTACTCCTGTAAAGAAATCCGGAGCTACGCGATCAATTGCCATTTTCTTCGTCCAATTCGTGTTCGAGTTTAATTAGGTTCTCGTCATCCAAACTAGCCATATCGTCGTCATCTGGTACTTCTTCAGCAGTATCAAAGATGTCTTTACTCTTGGCTGCACGAGCCGCCTCTACACCACCAAAACTAATTGAGTTTAAGAATGTTGTATAGTCAATAATCATTTGACGAGCTGCCGGGATGCCAGTAGCTGGATCAAGCAGTACTTCAACAAAGTTGTTAAAGTAAATGATATCGTTTGGAATGAACTCGCTTAGGTTAGGCGCCTTCTTACCATATCCAACTGCATCCTTGTAGCTTACGTTTGGATTGCGACCATATTCGATGTCAGCAAGACGTAATGTTTCTTGAACAGCTTGAATATGATTGTAAACGTTATGAGCCATTACAAACAAGTAGGAAGTAGTATCCCAAGAGGTCTTACCAATCTTACCATTCTTGTTAGGGTCGTTAGGACCTAGGTAGCAAATGTCACCAGCAGTTAGTCGCTCCATGATAGGACCTTGGTGTGGCATTTCTAAAGTAGAACCTTTAAATGACTTATCATCTACACTCTTACTCATTGAGTAAGTTAGTTTAGTAGGAGAAAAGTAATTGTAGTTGTAAGTCAGCGCATAACCACCAGCAGCAACAAACGGACTGGCTGCGTCAAAGCTAATGTTGATGTTAGGATTGTAGTGCTTCTTAAGTTGACGCTTGATGCTTGTTAGATAACATGCCCACTTCAAACGGCCGATGCCTAGAAAGTGAATCCAATCCTTGTCAGCAATAAGTCCATCTTCAATCAAGTCTAGAATGCGGTTTAACACACTAGGCATGTGTTTCATGTTAATACCAGCAAACGCCCAACCTTCTAGTGTGCGGTCTTCAGTATAGCCCATTTCCTTAACAGATTCTGGCTTGCTAAAGTGCTTAATAGTATCGTACCATAGTTTAGAGTTATCAGGCGTGCTACCTGAGATAACGTTTAAGAACTTAGTGGCACCTGGTACACGATGCTTCATAAAGTAATGAAGGTTGTATACTGAAATGTCTAGTGTATCTTCAAACTTAGTAAGTCCAGTCTTTGCACTTAGTGGAGGTACTGCGGCAAACGCAGGAACGTCGAGCGTCATAGACCAATCTGATGTATGTTCTAGATAGCGTAGGATTTCTTCGCGGAACTTATCACCTTCTGCGCCTTTGATGTTCTTCCAGTCCATCTTGATAACACCAGTTGCCAATTGGAACCCAGAGCTGTCACCAACAATAATAGTCTTGTTGCGATCACGCTTGTGGATCATTGGCTCTGTGTTATCGCACTTAGCTAAGTTGCGGTCAGCATGGCCTGCTGAGTATAGTGCAACGCCATAGTGATAGTAAGAGTTTTCTGGGTCAAGGAAGTTTACGCCAGCAATACCCTTTTCAAATTTAGCAGGTACACGCTTTGGATCAATATACGTAGGATCACTAGCAATTTTACCAAGTGTCTTAGTATAGAATCCACTAATAGCTGGCAGATAGAAGGCATAGTCGCCTTCCATTGCCTTTCTTGTCAAATCAATTGTCATTGTTGTGCAATTACTAGGTATTCGTAAGCGATAACACCAGAATCAAATTCGATCTTAGCAACCTTCTCGCTAATGCTGACTGTAGGTGTGCCTTGGCTTGCAGTTTTAAGTGCTAGTAGCAAACTTTGGATAGGTAACACCACTGGACGCTTTAGCGTTTGTGTAGTTTCAGCAAATACAAACTTACCAGAGTGACCGCCCCCACCTGCACCACCAAACGTAAACACTAGTTTACCATTTTCAGTTGATGCTGTTAGGTTAGGATCAATTGCCGCATACAAGCCTGCACGTTGCGAAAGCTCGCTAATCTTAGCATTAGAAGGCTGAACAACTACATCCCAGGTTGTGCCTTTAAAGCTACGGCTCTTAGTCTTCATTAGGTTGGTTGGAGTTAGACGGTATTCGTCTTTGTTACCATCCTTGCCAGAGAATACTAGTCGATCAATGTCGCTCTTGTTGTTAGTACCAGTTGCGACAGCACTATCTTCTGAACGATACAGATTGCTTAGACCGACCATAAAGCCTAAGTTAAGCATACCAAAAGCATCTGGTAGCTCGTCTACTTTTGCATGACTGTTAGCAAGAACAGTGATAGTAGAGTCTTCTGGATAAGCAGTAAACTTAGTAGTGTCTGCGTCCTTCTCGACTAGGATCTCCTCGAAGGTTCCTAGACTTGCGATGTTTTTTGCTACATCAAGCACGATATCTTTTAGCATGAGTTATTCTCCGTTATGTTAAGATTGTATAATTAAAAGGTTTGAAAGTCAAGTGATTTAGGAGAACAAGTCATCCACAAATCCTCTATCCTTACTTAGATTTAGATCCCACTTGAGTACGCCCAAAAGGTTCCCAATCTTTGAATCGATAATAGTTTCTTCCATGGCCACATTATCAAATGGCATTGCTTTGAACCAGTCTGGTAGGTTCATCTCATCAATTGGATAAGCAATTGAATTGATCTGTAGCGGGTTTGGCTTTAATTTGCACACGATTGTTTTCTGACCGTCTGTAATTTCCATACTACGCTTGTCGCTATAGGCTTCGCGAATTCGGTTCCAGTTAATAGCTGCCATAGCATGTCCTACACCACACTTACCTGTTTTCTTATAAACGTCGGTATGCTTAGTTAGATTGTTAACACGCTTAGGTGTACCCTTTTCCCAACCTGGTCGAGCCTTAAACTCCTCGCGGAACTGCTTGACACGGGCCATAACTTCTTGCTCACTCTTACCTTCAAGTGTCATAAGCAGTGCTTCTTCTAAGAACTTTTGCATGAACTCTGGAGTATCAGAACGCTTCATGTCAAGGCCCATAGCTTTAAGCTCACCGCTTGCACCATCTTTGTCTTTACGCTTGCCTTCCTTATCAATGATAAGAACAGCATAACGCTTTTTGGTCATAAAGATACCGCGGCTTGCTACAACTTCTCGACCTGCTTTAATAATCTCGCCTTGGCTTGCAGGAGCATTAAAGGCAAAGTTCATAAACGCAGGGAATGTGCCGTTTACTTGTTCTGAGATAGCATCGTATAGCTCAATGATCTTGTCAACAGACCAATCAATCTCACCAGATGCAATTTGTTCCTTAAACACTGGTACGGCAGAGAAGTAAACGGAGTCAGTGTCGCCATAGATAATAGCTTTGCCTACGTGATCCTTTTCGCCTGTTAGGCAATCGTTAACAGCACCAGCCATGTGGCGTGCAACAAGACGTCCGCATAGAGTAGTTGATTGCCCTAGGCGTTGGTCAAAGAATCGACTACCTGCGTTTAACAACGCACCGTAAGCTGAGTTCAAGTTAATTTTCTTAACTAGCTGTCGCTTGTCCCAGAAGTCATACATGTCAGTACCGTATGCTTCCTTTGCTTTCTTTTGTAGTTCCTTACGTTCAGCGTACCAGCGTTCTAGTAGACCGGGGATAATACCTTTAGAGTCATACTTAAAGATAGTACCGTTGCCAGAAAGCATTAGTGGTTGACCACCGTGGAAGATATAGTCGTACACTTGAGCACTTGACATTTCTGTGCTAGTGCCATCTTCCCAGTCAATGATTTCTGTTTGCCCAATGTCTCGAGCCATAATGCTTTCATACTCAAAGCAAGCAAACTTACCTTCCCAAAATTCAGCAATGCCCTTGCCTTCGCCTTTAAATTCCTCAATGCCAGCAAGTGTACGAGTTTGCCTTACTTGTCCAACAATAGTTTCTGGACTCATGTTAAGCGCACGAATCAGCGATGGATACAGACTGTTAATGTCCATGGAGCCAATCCACTCATGCATGCCTGCTTTAGGTACAGCAACATAAGCACCAGCGGCAGCATTGTCTTCACTATTGCCACGACGTGGACGATCTGGGACAACCATACCTTGGCTGTGAGCTTCGTTAATAACAGCCTGGTCAGTTACTGCAACTGCACCTAGAGTAGCACGTAGTCCTACGGTGTTTGCATGAGCAATAAGGTTTGTTAACTCAATGAACTTTAGTTTAGCATCTAGCTTGTATAGTAGTGCAACGTCTTGCCTGTTATAAGCAATGAACTTTTCAAAGTCGTTGTTGTAAAGTTGATCTAGTGTTCCTTCGTACGGAATCTTGTTTTCGCCTAGTTCAATTTCACCAACATAGTCAAGTCGATAGCTTGGTAGTTCGTGATAGTTGTACTTGCGATACAGCTCAAGGTAGTCCAGATGCACACGACCAACAGGATCGTATGTTTCGTTTTCTTTACCGTACTTTTCAAATACACGCTTGCTTGGATATTGATCCCACAAGCAAATACGTCGAGTTGCATCGCGACCTAGAACACGAGTAATACGGTTAGTGGTATACGGAATATCAAAGCCTTCGCTGTTCCAGCCACTTAGTACATCTGCGTCGTCAATTAGTTCTAGCCACATCTCTAGCATTTCTTTTTCGTCATTGCAGATGATTGTGTCTTCAAACTTGCTTGCAATACTCTTTGCTACTTCGTCTGACATAGCGTCAGGCTTTAAGCATAGTGTAATGTTGCGACCTAGCCAGTTAAGGTAAGTGGTAATAGCTGTAATGTAGTTGAATGGATCTTCTGGTGGCGCAAAACCTTTTACTCGGTCATACGACACCTCAATGTCGAAAAATGCTACATGTAGGTCTGGTGCTTCTTGGCCGCCATAAATTTCTTCTAAGCAACGATTGAGAGGTCGATAATCACTTTCACACAATCTCTTATGGCTATGGATGCGGCGCTCTTTGTCAAAGGCTGCGGCATTGCTTAATAGCACACGGCTAACACGATTGCCAGCAATGTCTTGAAACTTACCCTTGTTGTCTGGATAGTACAATACGTATTTCGCAGGGTACTCTTTAAGCACCCTGCGCCCATCTACACGTTCTACAACGTGGATGATTTCTTTCTTCTTATCGTGATATGCGTCAACAAACATTAATAGTACAATCTCTTAAAAATAATTTCTTGGATACGTTCTTCGTCGGCTTCGTGTCCAAGATCCTCAACTACAAATTTAGCAATGCTTACTAAATCATCGCTAGTATATATTGAGTTGTGAATGTCTAAGTAGCCCGCACATTGAGCAGTAGCATAGGCTTCTGGTCCCCAACCAAAGGTGTCATACAGCACACCTCGATATGACCGCTTTTCTTCTAGCTCTCCTTTATGCAAGCGTTCAATGACGGCACAAAATGCCATCAGTTGTTCTTCTGGTTCAAGCCCAGTCCAAAAGGAATTGGCAGAGTTCTGCCATTCATTCATAGCTTGATTAAACGCTCGCCCTGCTTCGTGCAAATTTTGCAGGGCCTTTTCTTTTTCTTCGTCCATGACAACCTTTATACAATAAATGCAACAATGGCAATATAAGTTAGTGAATGAATGTACTGGTCAAGGCCAAGTAGCCACCAAAATTCTTCGTGTGTATTTGCACCCCAGCCCATCTTAGCGTTAAGGTTCATTTTGGCCCAGTCGATATGATAGTGTACAACAAAATCGAATAAGGCTAGTGCAATAGCATACGGAGTGAACCATACCAGACTTAGCCAAGTTCCAAGTCCATGTAGTCCAGAATGTAGCAGGCCGCCAGGGTGTCCGTAAGTGCCTTTGTTCATCCATTGATAAGGCTTTTGCAACGGAAAGTCGATAACAAAATGCTTTGTAAAGAGTAGAAACAATATCAGTAGCGTAGTATCCATAAATTACTCCCAAGTAAGTCTAAACATTATAGCATCGTCTTTAGATTTAAACAACCAAGTATTACCCCGCTTGTAAACGCCGCGAGCAGTTACTTGTTCTTTTTCAGCCCAACATTCCATTTCGCGCCACTGAGATCTGTTTATAGGATTTGACAGCTTGACTGTATGCCAACCTGAATCGGTTAGCATCGCTGACATAATCCCAAAGTCAATTTCTTCTTGAATCTCGCGGCTCATTGCCAGTACGATTTCATCTTCTACATTAATGTTCTGCATGGTTGTCATCCTTATGCCCACCTTAACTTAAAGTAAGCAGCATCCTCTGCCTTTTCAAATGCAAATCGGCTTAGATAGCCATCTTTGTAATTGGCAACATACTTGCCAGTATTCGCGTCTGCCCACATAATTAATCCCACGTGACTAACTGGATGCTTAGATCTATCGTTAATGCCAAGCTCAACTAAATGCCATCCACTGCGGTGTGCTCGTGTTACACTTCTAAAATTTAAACTCATGACCAAGTCAGCATCCACACTACAAAGGCTTCGTTATCGACTATTTCAATTGAGTTAATTTTATAACCCGCACGGCCAAGACGAGTCTCTATTTCAAAGTCGATACTTAACCCAGCTTCGCGTTCCAAGTGGTACTTAAAAGCCTTAGTAAGATTTTCATTGCCAATGTTATACTTCCAGTTTGGATCCCAACTTTCATAAAAGTTGTTTAACTGATTCTTGATGCTCTTTTGATTAATAGTTTTCATGACCACCTCAACTTAATCATGAAGACCACATTAGTGTAAACAAAGCAAAATCATCTTTGCGTTTAAAGGCAAAGTACATCCCTTGATTCTTCCAATAGCGCCCTTTGATATTATCATAGCACCAGCGCTCAGCTTCGAACAACCGATCCCACGACACCATCTTAGTATAGGGCCAGTATTTAGGATTAAAGTTGTGCCCGCCTATTGTTTTATTAAAAACACTGCCAGCGCCATTCATTGGCTGCACTCCTACAATATGTTGCGCCAGTAGAGCAGGTGCTAGCTTTCTAATTTTGGAAAGCAAGATACTAGGATACGCAGAGTTAATGTCAAAATCCATTACGACCACCTTAGTTTGCACATTATGGCATGTTCATCATCTTCGAACCATATTTGAATTTGTTGACCTGAAGAATGGACCCTCATGGTATAACTATCAGGTTGCCATTCGGTTAGCTCGTCTAACCAGGTTCTTAGTTGATTAATTTCGATCAAACGACTTTCGATATCAAATATGTTTTGTGTTTGCAGTTTAATATTGACAATCATGACCACATAAGTCTAAACATAACTGCATCTTCGTTTGACTTAAAATAAAAGTCAGTGTAGCTATTGTTATAGACTGCATTCCAGTCAGACTTAAACGGACCAAGCTGTTCGCCTAGCCAAGTTTCAATCTCGTCCATTTTGATGTGGCAGTCGTCAAGATCCAGTTTGATTTTAAATGGCCATAGTTCTCGTTTAAGTTGTCGCATGTTAGCTCCACATCATTTTCGCTATTATAGCACATTCTTGATGCTTTCGCCTAATCTTTATGGTTAAACGATTATCCGTTGCATCGCGGTCCGCCATCCCCCAATTCCAATCCCATCCTTGTCGGCCCACGTGCTTTTCCATCCAGGGCCTGTAGTGGTCGTTTGGGTCGGCTGATTCTGCAGAGACTTTTGATCCGCCTGGGTCTTCGTGCAATACTACCCATCCAGTGGGCCAACGTACATTGATAACAACGCCAGGAACAAACCTCCACCAAAGCTGTTGCCATATGTTTAGACTACAGGGAAGATATTGCCCCGACGGCAAGCGAAATAAGTTTTTAACTTCCCACTTGGCCATCATGAATACGCCAACTTTAACATAAATGCATCTTCGGCATTGTTAGTAGCAACAAACACTTTATCAGCACCGCCTAATTCGTTTATTTCCCATTCCCATGCAGTAGCTGGACAATTTATTACACGCTCAAATCTCCATACTGCGTTATCGCCCAATGACTTGCTGGGCCAAAAGTATTGCTTTGCTTCTTCACACACTACCCATCCAAATGGTTCGTCTAAATCAAAAAACTTACCAGGATCAACTATAACAATGTACTTGAAGTTTTTAAAAATGTCTTTGATTCGAGTTGCACCAACGTTGATATTTCGTTCGTACCATGCAAGGTATTCGCGCTCAGCTTTCGTCTTACCTGTCTTGCGAGTAAGATACCAATCAACGATTCGTTCTTTTAAGTTCATTGGTATTCTCCACCCCAAGTTAGCAAAAACATATTAGCAGCTTCCCGCCATTCAAATTGTACAACTTCGTAATCTCGCGGCTTGTGAGTATCTCGCCACTCCACATGCCATCGCCTAAAGTACGCACCTTCGTCATCAAATGCTTCACACCATTTGTACATTTCTGTGGTACATTTGGGCACTCTAATACGATAGCTAAAGTAAGGTCTATTGTTGCCCCCGTCGCTCCAAAAGTATTCCATTTATTCTCCTAACACATCAAATATGTTTCCGTACTCGTATCGAGTCCAGTCGTCCATATCAACGTAAGTGTTTATAACTCTACGAAACACCCATTCAAACCACACCCACTCTCCGTGTAGCTTAATTGGGTACCAAGCATACCAACTTTTCCAAGGCAACTTGACAATCTTTCGTGCTACAGATCCATCTGGCGGTGGTGCAGGATTATAGTTCATGCCCATACCAATCTAAATATTATTCGTTGTTCTTCATCTTTAATGCGCCATACACTGTTATCTTCTAGCTTCATAAAGATAGTTGCATCAACATTCATCTTCTCACACCATTGGTATACGGTATAGTCTAACTCTCCAGCTAAACATATATCACGAACATCACTTACGATGCTCATGCCCTTCCATTTAAAATGTTCCTTAGTCGGCATAATTACCAAACGTCAAAGCAAACAATGCAGCCTCTTCGTCACATTCAAATTGAATGAACTTTTCGTAAAGGTAGCCGGGACTGTGATAGTAAGGATGTGTGCAGTTTTCCTCTAGCCATGAATCTACTAGATGGTCTTTGTAGCTACGCTGATACACTGCTTTTACGTTATCAGTGGTCTTGGCGTAGGTTACTTTATGCAACACAGGAAACTTGATGCCTGGAAACTTATCTGTAGTTTTATAAGTTACTGTCACGACCACCTCAAAACAAACAATGTTAAATCTTGTCGATCGCTAAACAGCACTTCGCCGTGTATAATTTGATCCAGCCAACGCTCCCCAGGCTCTCCAAATGACTCCCGACACCATGCCTTCATTTCACGAATTTGTTCAATCTTAGGCGTTGGAAATGCAGCCACAGCATGACCTTGATTCCAGTATTCATCATACGTATGAATAAACATTAACTCCACCTTAGAACAAACATCGCCGCATCGTCGCGATCAAAGAACCACCATGTATCCACTAGAGTGTCGCCAGGTTGTCTATTGTACTTGTTTGATCCAGCAATACATGCCCATTTGCCGTCAGCTTCCCAGTTGAGTTTTTTATAATAACTTTCTTCATCATCCCAGGGATAAGGCTTGCCAACATTGGTCATTAGCCATTCAACAATTTGATCTATTACATCATTGTCGTATATGTGCGGCACATCTGCTTTGTATTTAGGTCTCATTAACTCCACCTCAAAATAAACATTACAGCATCTTCTTCTTCACGGAACCAAAACTTTGCATTGTTAGCATACCAACGAGCACCAGGTTGCCATACACCCATCTTAGCACTTGGACCATATACGCTAACGCACCACTCTATCATGTCATGCCACGCATCAACTGATACTTCACTAACATGGTACCATTCAAATTTTGGTTTAATTGTATGATAGCGGGCACCGTGTATACGCCCCTCATCTCGTAAAAGCCGTGTCATTGTTTTCCGTGCGTTAATACGTCCCACACTTCAAGTTCGCGCTCTGCTCGGCGTCGAGCAACACGTTCATTTTCAGCGTCTTTACGAGCACATTCGGTTTCATACTTTGCAGTTTTAATTTCTTGCTTTACTTCTTGTATGAAGTCCATGATAGTACGAGTTTGCAGTTCATTAAGCTCGTCACGTAGCTGGTGCAGTTCTTCGTCACGGATTTCAATTTCTTCACGCAGATGATTAATATATCGACCTACGTGCATTTGACTGCCCCACTCGGAAGTAAATGTGCAATACGTTTCGTCAATACCTACATCGACTAAGTCATCCCAAATAGCACCGCGGATACGCTCCATTGCAGTAGCAAGACGAATCTTAACTGGATCTGTTTCAAATTTAATAACGTAGTTGATTAGTTCTTCATCAGTTAGATTCATTAGATTCATTGCTTGCTCCGTTAGTGATTAGATCAAATATTGTTGCGTATTGTACTTGTGGTTCCATATGAAATCCAGTGCCCCATACTACCCACACTTTGCGCTTAAAGACTTTTTCTCCCCATACACGCTCACCGCTAATAGTCTTAACTGGAAGCCATGCATACACTTCGTGCCACGGATAGCAATCTGCTCCATTTTCAACAATAGTATATTCCATGGGACTCCAATTATCAGGTAAAAACTTTGCCGCACCGTTGTAGCTCATGACCACCTTAATGCAAACATAACTGCAACTTCCTTATCTCTAAAAAAGTAAATTGTGCGATGATCAGGATCTGTTAATGTGTCATCGGGATAACACCAAGCATCATAATCATAACTACCGTCGGGGCAATTTTCACTTAACCACTTCCCGCGAAAAATATGATCCTGCAAAAAGTCTCCGGTGTTACGTATAACAACCGGATGCCAATCTTTGCAAGTTTCGTATAAATGCCCGTTATATTTTTTCACGACATAATCTCTGCCATACGTTTATACCATGCCTGAGCACCTTGCTTGTCGTCGAACTCGGGACTAAGTTGAACATCGTGATCGTTTGCTTCTACCCAAACATATACTTCATCAAAGTCATCGTAGATTAATACCATTATTCAACTCCGAAATGTTGTTTTAGTTCTATTGCAATTTCAACACAACCGTCGTCTTCAAGTTTTTGGCAACACTCGTTAACGATCAATTTGGCAAACTTTTCAAACTCTACTTGCCAAGGCGAATACTCAATATAAAAAGATTCTAGCCCTGCTTGTTTGGCAAGTGCTTGAACTCGTTCATTCATTAGTAGCACTCCTCAACTGACACTTTATGCCCTAAGTGTTCAAGTAGTTTCTTGATACCGTCGGTGCCCATGTCCTCGTCATTGTGATCCCAGCTGAATCGTTTGCCGTCTACTTTAACAGTCCAACCATCGCAGTATAGTTCAATCTCAATGTCTTTCATAATTAACTCCATCTTAGTACAAACAAAACATAACTGCCATCGTTGGGAAACTCTACTAAATTGTCACCATTGCCCCGGGGCAATTGGCGAGCACCGTATTCGTGTTCAAGCATTTCCCAAATTGACATGCCAAGATTTTCTCCGCTGTCCCACCACCAGTTTGCCAGTTGCTTCCACTGTGGTTTAATATCTGCTATCATGACCACCTCAACTTAATCATTGCAAACATTTCTTGCGACACATCAAGTCTATTACGATGCCACATCCATTGGTTATCAACGTAATCAGACCATTCAGAATTCTCAACGCCGTTTTCTCTAATCCAAATAGAAACATCCTTTTTACACGTAATGGTGTACCAAGGCTTGCCGTCAACGGTTCCAGTAGTAAGAACTTCAAAGTTTGGATCTAGACTTTCCATATCGTCAAGTAGCTTTCTTAGTGCGGCTGCTGTGAATGTAGATTTACCGGTATTACGACTTGCAGACACAACAGACATTTCACCTTTTTTAAAGCCGCCTAACCAGTCTTTTTGCCAATTTGGCAAACTTGTGCCCATCATTGTTTCAAGGTCAATTGCAGAGAAATTAAGATCATTCATATTAACTCCACCTCAGCTTAAACATTACAATGAATTCTTTAGCAGTGGCTTCGGAAGGAAACTGCCACTGATCAAAACCTATGCGACGACCATATGCATTGGCGTAACACCATTGCATAATTTCTTCTTCCTCGTCTGGGTCGATTGTTGTGCCTTGTAGTTTTGTTTGGTCTGCTTCGATTAAGCTAACTACATGCCCCCACCCGGGACGCAACTTATATTGAGGGTTGTAAAAACTATTCACTAGTGCCTCCCCAGCGTAGCTTGGTTAGCATAAAATCTTCTTTATCTCGGAATTGAATCTGCGTAATAGTGTCCCAGCGATAGCTTGCATCAGAGACATCTTGGGTGTCCATGATCCAGCGGTCATCCTCACCGTGGTACTTGTTAAAGTAGCTATACTTTTCCCTGGTTGTATGAGCAACCGGGCTTATGTTTTCACTAAGCCACTCAAGTACCACACCTTCGTCTACGTCACCTAAAAATAAATTCATGCCGTATTATAGCATGGTATACAGGTCCAGTCAACCTGTATACTTTTGTTTACACATCGTAGCAAAGCATAAAGTAAGCGGCTTCGTCGCGGTCCTTGATGTGTACAGTAATCATTGGATCGCCAGAGTTGAACCTAGGTGTGCAATCACTTGTAGGGCAATGCTCCGCCATCCATTCAATAAAGGCATGATGATCATCGCAGTAGACCCAGCAGTGCCAACCTACAATTTCTTTGCGGTATTCCTGTTCAGGTTGGCCTTTTTTAACTAACCAAGATGGGTTATTATGCCAGCCATCTTCAAAGCGCCAATGGTGTACAGTTGTTTTCATGGTAATCATAAAATGCCAAAGCTCAGTTTAAAAAGTACTACATCTTCTTGTTCTGCAAACAATATACGATGTCTATATTCATCGTCAATCCAACACCAGTTTGCATTTTGAGAATCGGTATCAAAGAACTCGTGCCCATGTAACCAATCCTTCCAGTTTTTACTGCCGCCCCAAGTGGACCAGCACCATTCGCGAATAGCAAAAAAGTTGTGCTCGCCTTTGCGCGGCAAATCTATAAAGTACTTGAAGTAAGGGTAACCAGCATACCGCTTGTCTATGCGTTTTACTTGCATTATAACTTTAGGTACACGTACAGTTCTAAATGCTGGTTTCATTGAAGCCACATTTTAACAAGGGCAACACTGTCAATGGTGACTAACAGTAGATAGTTGGCTAGCATACCAACAGATCCACGAGTACGTGCCGCCCATGCAAAGATAGCACATTGGCCAATGAATAGAGGATATAAAATTAAGAAAGGAGGATTAGGAACTGTTAGCATCATTGTAAAGCTACAACCAATGCTTAAGAACCATGCAAAAATTTCCAGTACACAACGCACTGGATTCTCTTGCCAGTCCTCACGAATGTAGTTTACAATACTTGCTAACAGTCGGTTCATGCTTTGTTCTTAGTTACGATTAGAATTTCTTCTACAGCTTCAAGGTCCGTTTGGTCCTTGTCAAAGTCACCTTTGAATGCTTTGGTAATGGCCTTGTTTAGTACAGCGGCTTTGATTTCCATTTCTTCGGCAATGGCAGCAACAGTTTCTTTTAGGCCCACATTCAAGTCGTCGATTTCGCGTTTGACTTGTACGCCCTCTTGAATAACTTTGGTTAGTTTGGCAATTTGTTCAGGTGTAAAGCTCATTGAGTTCTCCATAAAGTAAAGGTTTACAGGACAAGTATAACAGTAGACTTGTCAAAGGTCAAGTGGGTTTGCGCTCAATGTCTGATTCAGCACATTCAGATCCAAATTGGATCTCCACTATACGGCATGGCTCAGTGTAAGGATTTGTAAGCTGGTGCCATGCATTAACCAACACACTATAATTGTCGTGTGGTCCAAGTTCTTGTGCAGGCAAGCAATAACCCCCGTCCATTTGAGCGTTAACAACGCAACGTCCTTCGGTAACATGCCAGTATTCAGCACGATGTTTGTGTCGTTGCATGCTTAGACTTTGTCCAGGCATAACAGTTAGCTCTTTAACTTTTGTACCAGGTACACTATGCAGCACACGATAGTAGCCCCATGCTCGTTCTACTTGGGGACTGCACCATTCTTTTAGTATCCAACTTGAGCTGTTGGCTTTATGTTCTCCGCCTACTCCAAATCTAAACACAACATCCTTAACAACCATTTCTGGAATGTTGCTCGCTGTTCTATCTCCGCCATTGGCAAAGATGATTTCATCGTTAGGGTACAGTTCTTTTACTTTGCGTATAGCATCTACTGCACTACCGTCATTGTCATTGAATATAAGGGTTGCGTCAACACACTCTAAATTAGATACAATAACATTTCGCTCATGCCATGGCATAAATGGTTGTCCCTTCTTACGAGTTAGCCAACCATCGCTGTTGATGCCTACAATTAACATATCGCCTAAGGCTCGTGCTGCTTTAAGGTAAGCAATGTGGCCGCTGTGAATGGGATCAAAGCCCCCAGTTACCAATACTATTTTCATGCTAGTGTCTCAAACTTTGCTTTAACTTCTTCAAAAGAAGGATTACCTTCAAACCCAATTTGTAAAAAGAACGCATGGTTTGAATTTGCTTTGTTGTCGTACATGCACTTTCGATTGATGTCAACAATAAAGGCATCAGTATCAATTGAAGTAAACGATTCAAATGTATGTCCCATTGCCATTTCAGGTTCGGGCCCAACAATAGCGTCTGAATCCTCTTGGCTTAGCCAGCGTACCTTTAGCAAGTCGTCAGCGCCGCTTAATGGGATAAACATCATAGCATTTCTATTTGCTAGTGCAGGATCGTACATGTTATCTACGCCAAAAATCATAGGACGGCTTCGCATCTTAGCTGCCCAAATGCTTGTAACAGCTTCAGGCTTAATGTGCATAATATTGATATAGTCAACTGACATTTCTAGTCGATCGTAAATGTCATTTAAGAATTCAACTGTATCTACTAAGCCTGGAGTTAGTCTTAGCTTTTTCATAATGTATGAAATTGCGTTTAGCGACATGCGAGAGTCCTTAGATGTTTCCATTTCAGCAGCAAACCATTCATTGAAGTTTGCCACATCTCCTGCATAACGGTTACCTAAGTTATAGTAAGTGTTGTTCATGTTATTCTAAATAGTTAGGAAGACTTTGGCAAGTTTTTAGTCCGCGCAAAATACCGCCAATCTTAGTCCATTCTGGACCAGCAATTTGGCCTAGCTTTTCTAGACCATTTTTATATATCTGCACGTGGTCAGTGTTTGTGTCCTTTAAGAACCATTCGTCCCGTGGACTCCACATTAGCAAGTAGTCATGCTTACCACTGGAGTAAGTGTTAGGATCCCAATGTTCGTATATTAGTCTATGTAATCCGTCGTTGCTTAAGAACCAACGAACCCCATTGATAACAGTTACTCCTAACGCATTTGACTTACGCATCAGCCATCTCGAGTTAAAGTCTTCTGCTGGGGGATTCTTTAAGTAGCGCATAATAATATGCCCTTGCTTGCACAACATGTCTAACGAGTCCGGGCTCCAATAAAAGAATTCATCATGTTCCCAAGGACGGTTAAGAGTTTGTGTTAGTGGATTTACAGAGTTGTCAACAATGTCAACAAAGCGAACAGCATACTTTCCGTTTTCTTCTAGTGTAATGCGTGGCTTGTCCATACCCCAGATAAAACAAACACGCTTGCCTTGTGCAAATAAGTCTAAGTAGTCCTTTTCCTTTTCCCTAATATAGCGACGAGCTTGCTGGTTTGGAGAGAATACAGCATTTGCTTTGTATAGGAAGTCAAACTTGTTATCGTCTACGCCAAACATATTAGCTTGATAATCTAAATGATCTACCAATCTAAATTTAGTGTTTGGACTGGTTTCTAATAGCTTTTCTGCAACTGGAATAGCAACACGCTTAACTTCAGAGTTTAAGTATGTGTCCCATGAACCGTCCCCGTCATAGTTGTGAAACGTTGCTAGCTCATCAATAAACAACCCAGCATCTACGAAACTCTTTAATACAGTATAACTGTCGGCCCCGCCAGACCACCATAATACAATGTAGTCATATCGTTCTCTAATTTGTCGAGCGCGAGCTTGGTAAAGTTCTTGCAAACTTTGTGTAGGCTCTACAGTCCAGTTGTAAGAAGAAAACTCTAAGTCATTAAAGTTCCAATGCACAGGGGCACTAGTCTTCTTGCTTATTTCAATAGCTTCAACCTTTGAGTAAGTTTTAAATTCACCAATTTGGTAAAAGCCAAATTTGTCTTTTGATAAGTGTTTTTCCATTAGTTTCATTCTGAAGAACGTTGCTGATATTTACCCATAAATATTGGCATGAACAAACCAACCTTCAAAGACGTAGTAGGCATCCAATGGCCTATTGCCATAATGGCAATGAATCGTGTAAGTGATGTTAAGTTAGCAGTAGCCGGAGCACAAGCAGGCATTCTTCCTAGCTTGTCAATTTTTAATTATTATGTTGGACCTGCAACTGTTGATGTTCAACGTGCTCGAGCTGCAATTGATGAGTTTAAAACACTGTCAAACAATGCTCCTATATTGTTAAGCATTAGCGTAGATACTTTAATCAATGATCAATCGTTTGAACTACTGCTTGACACTCGAGTTAAAGTAATTGAATTAGTCTTAGACAGCCCTGCAGAAAATACAATTACAGAAGAGCGTAATGCGCTTCGAGACTCCCGTATTGCCCAGCTTAGAAGTTTAAATGTAATTGTACTTCAAAAGGCATTAAACGTTGCAGACATTGAAGAAGTTGATATGGACGGATTTATACTTAAAGGTCCTGGCGGCGCAGGCCGCGTTGTAGAAGATGGGGACAATTTAATTGATCGTATTAAGCAATGCCGAGCACTTTATCCTAACAAATATATTATTGCCAATGGCGGCGTTGGTACTCCAGCTCAATTAAAAGAGTGCCTGGACGCTGGAGCAGATGCAGTGGGATTAGGAACAATCTTTGCAGCGGCTGAAGAATGTGCAATATCAACTGAAACAAAACTAAAAATGGTAGAAGCAACTGCGACCGATATTAAAAAGCTAAACGGGGGCGCACAACAGCAAGCCCTTGTGTTTAAAGAACTAACCAAAGACGTTTACAACAATACCCGCGGCTTAGCTGAAGGAATACGAAATCCAGAATCTGGGCATGTATTTGCTGGCTCTGGAATTGACAGCATAACTGCTATCAAGCCTGTTAAACAGATAGTAGAAGAATTAACCAAGGATATTGTTTAATATGTAACAAAGACTATTGCACCGGTGATCTTATTGTCAATAAGTCAAGGGACTTATAACTCAATGCCTCTGTACAAGAATAACTTGTACTTGCCATCAGTTTCATCTACTCTTATTTTATACCCAGCAGTTAAGAATAAGGGAATAGCAGTACCACATTTACCATTGAATCCAGTAGTGGTAGTGCTATCAATCCAAGAGTCGTCTATTAGAACAATGCTTTGATAATCCATATACGGCAAGCAATGCAGTGCTTGTAGTCTATGTTCTTCTTGACAGTTTTCATTGTTCATAACAACACCACGTTCGGCATACGCTGCAATTTGGTCATGGAGCCATTGGTACTGTAAGTTATTTGGATCGATCCAATCAAAGTTGTCTAAGTACAATACTTTAATTCGCTTATGCAATAATGGCAGCTTTGTTTTACACCATTCAGATCCTGCTTCTGTTAAACAGAAATTAAAGTCCGGGGGCATATCTTTAAAGTGTGCCTGTGCGTCTGGAACTACATCAACAGAATAAAAATCTAATCCGCGATTGTGTGCCCATTGGTACAAATAAGAAGTACTGCCCTCTCCGCGCTCGCTACCAATTTCAACCACGCATTGATTTGGACCAGTTTGTAAGTTTTTTAGTGTGTTATTTTCGTGTAACACTGTGTAAGGAATCATTCCCATTGCTTATGCCCTTAAAAATTGTTTAATTGTTTCGATGCACTTATTATGAAAATGATTGTGCATCGATAGCAAATGCTGTTTATTGTATTCAAATCGTTCGTCGATGTTATGTGTTGCAGCAAGTTGTTCAATTGGTATACTACATAGTCGTTCAACTTCAGCAGCGACACGATATACACGCAACCAAGGATCTGGTTCGCTGTCGTAAGAATGATCAACAACATCATCAAATACATCAAATTTCCAAGAGCGTAACATTTCCACATAACCAGGTACGGTTAAAAACACAGGAATCTGATGAAATGCAAATGCTTTGTTTGTCTTTTCTGTAAAGAATAACTTGCTCCAAAATTGAGGAGTAGTTACTAAAAAGTCATCATCATTGACGTACGGAATTGCATCGTAGCTTGATTCAATGACTACATTTATAATTGGTTTTAAAAAATCTTCTTTAGTTGCACTACTCCAGGCGTCCCCGCGGCTTAATGCCTTTTCTTCGTACTTAATTGGAAATAAGTGTCTTAATTCAGGATCAATGTAGTCAGCTGAACAGTACGTGTCCGGCTCATCGTCGCATCCACAAGTAATAATACCTTTATTGTTAATGCCCCTGCGAAAGTATTCTTGTGTCAGCATTACACGTTGCAAGCGCGGAATACGAGCAAGTGATAGGAAGTGTACTGTACGATCTTTAGCAGGCAGTGTGTTACAGTCACCTGGGTTACGATGAAACCAATTTCCTAAGAACGTTGGATAAAATGCATGTGCAAAGCCTGGGACATTGTTTGTACTTGCATCTACGATCATTACTTTATTTTGCGCTAACGCATCAATCCATTCCGCGTCGCGGTCTACCATGTTTTGCCAAAATTGCTGCGGCGGCGCTTCTGACACTACATCAATGATGACTTTATCATAATTAGACAATACCTTTGCGGCTGCACTGCTTAGGTCTTCCCAACGTTGGTCTCTAAGAACGCAAACTAGGATTCTTAGATGTCCAAATTCAGAGTTAAACTCTGCTGAAGAAATATATTCTTCGTAACCAAGTGGGGTATTTGGATCAGTTTTAGTTAGCATTATTCAAAGTCTTTGATAAAATTAAACAGTTGACTGTTTGCAAGTAATTTTGGGTTGCTATCAAATACTTGTTTGTTTTGTTTAGCAATATCGTTTAACGCTAAGAACATAGCACGGCGTGCAAAAGGATCTAATGCATTGATACGTTTAAGTTCAGCGACGATTGCAGCCATACGTTCATTGTTGTCGTAAATGGTATCGTATGTTTCGTCGACGATTCCGTTAAACGTTTGGAATCCCAGTAGTCTTAGTTGTTGCAATGATTCAGCTGGTCCAACAATAATAAAGGGATGCCCGTGTGCAATTGCTTTAAATGTTTTTTCACTTAAGAATACGTCTCCGTTTTCATAAGTTGTTTCAGTGATAACGCTTAACAATGCTTGTTCAAAGTGATTGCTTACCAATGGGCCATTGCCAGTTACATCGTAGTCGTCGATTAATAGTTGCTTATCTAATACAGGTGCGTATTGAACCTTTTGCTCTTCTGCAATATATGTACAAGATTGAATGGTTTCATTGGCAGTTCTATACGCTCCTGGGTACAATTCGCCTTCTGGTACAAAGCTAACCATGTTACCATTAATTAAATTGTTTAATTGCATTTCGGCAACTAAATGGCAACGATGTGTTTTAATGACACGGTTGTAGCATAAGAAGTTAGCAGTTTTCTTTTCGTAATCGTGCTCTACAGTAATGTTACGTGGTACCCAATTATCAATGCTAACAAAGTTTAGTAAATTAATTTCTTCTGGTAGTGCATTATTTGCTGCTAATGCTTGTCCCTGTGATAGTAATTCGTTAGCATAGTACCATTGGTTCTTAGATAACTCTGGCCAAAATTTGATAAGTCTATCACGCCACATAAACGCATGTGCAATCATTCCTTCATGCGGAGTAATAAACACAATGCGGTCGTCGGCTTTAAAGTTGGCAATGCTGGACTTAATTTGCTGTATATAACTTTCTGCATCTACTTCACTGTTAACTGCCCTAATAGGCGCAGAAGCAATGTATAGCATTGGCTTGGTATCATCTTGTGTAAAGTTAAATGTTTCGTGCAACTTGATAAAGATATCGTTGCTATTAACAGGATTTAGTAAGCGCCCATTGATAGTTTGTCTGCTAAACTTTGGGTTACCGTAATGTACAACAGTGCAACCAGGATATGATTTAATTGAACGCCATGGATCTACAATAACACTGCCCGGAGCAATGTCGTAATAAAATTCGTCAGCTTTAATTTCTACGCCTGTGCCAGCATACGTTACTGCTGGATTATGCGCCATTAAAATAACAGCGGGGCCTTGAGGAGCAGTTGTATCACCTGTCAATGGATCTACATAAGTTAATTCTACACCACTGTGCTCAACAAAGTGTCCTACTAACAAACTGTAGCTGCCAATTGTATAAGGCACATAAGGCTTGTATGCCTTTCCGTGTATTACAACTGGTAAATTATGCTGGTTAGCCAAGTCAACTAACTTGCTAGCCATTGCCAATGCTTGCTTGTCACGGCTACCCATAATGGCATGGAATAAGTCATAACCTAAGTCTAAGCGATGACTTAACCAACGTAGTGCAATATTGTCACGCGGATGGCAAGCGCCAGCATCACCTAAGCCAGCAGTCAAATAACGTGGTCCAGTGATACGTTGTGTAGCTGCCTTTAGTGCATCAGTTACTACATCAACGTTGATGTTACCATTCTTTTCAGCAACGTCTTGAATCATGTTTACAAGACCAATTTTAGCTGAAATAAATGTGTTGTAAAAGATCTTAATAGCTTCGGCTTCGTCCCATGTGCCTACGTTAACACGTGGTTCGTTTTTCATCAATGGCTTGTAAAAGTCAATTAGCGTTTGTGCATCGCCTGTTACTTTACCGTCTTCTGTACCAATGATTAAACACTCTGGATTGACCATGTCCCATTTAACTGAGCCCATTGCAATTAAGTATGGGTTATAAATGAAACGGGCATTGCGAAGTCGTTGAATTAATTGACTACGTACTGTTCCTGGCAATACCGTCGAAATTAGCACTACCAGTTGGTCTTGATTTAATAGCGGATTGATTTGTTCAAATACACGAATTACAGGAGTGTAATCAAAGTCCTTAGGAGTCATGTCAGCAATAGGCGTTTCGCCCCCATATGCAGGATCATGGGGTGTTGGCACTGCTACAAAGATAATGTCACGGTCTTTAACAGCTTCTTCAATTGAAGATTTAACTGCTACTGTTAGCGTAGGCTCAACTAAGTTAATGTCGTAACCTGCTACATCATAATGTTCAGCCATTACTTCTGCACATGGTAAGCCTAACTTACCCAATCCAATCATTGCTACACGCGGTTTATTCATTGTTGTTTGTTTCGTTATCTGTAGAATTAACTTCATTTAATTCTGTTGGGATATTTATTTCTGGTTGGGGCGCCTGAGTTTTAAGCCAACCTTCGTAGTTCTTTTGGCATTGATCATAAAAGTATGCCATATTAGGGAATACTGTTTTAAAGTCTTTACCAGTGCGGCGATCGTGTTCTTTAATAAACATATAAAAGTCGCGGCGTGCAACTTGGTTTTCTAAACTGTCTGGCCACTCTACGCTTGCTACATTGTATATGCGCTGTAGGTTATCAATTTCGTGTGGATAGAAACCATCGTGATAAGAAACTTCCTGGTACGTAGCAGTATTGCGGCGCATAAACTGTATAGCACGATCTAACATTACTAACGTATAGCTATCGCCAATCAGCGCACTTAGATAACGTGGGTGGCGTAGATAAGGAAAGTCTAGACCAATTCCGCGGAATCCATCCCCACCTGTTTTAACACTTGGTGCTTGTCGAATGGCCAATATGTCACGTAGGAATAATTCAAAGCCAGGAATGCTTAATAAGTTAAACGTAACCATGATAACAACATGCAGGTTGGGATATTTTAAAGCAATATTCCATAAATTGTTGTACCATTTTGTATAGTCTAGTCCTACACGAACGTACTCTGCTTGCTCGCCATAAGTGTCGCATGAAGTAAAGATTTTTAAGCTCTTTACTAACTTGTTTTCCACGATAAAATTGGCTTTTTCTAAGAATTCATTTAACAGTGAATCATCTATACCTAAGTTACTGTTAATAGCCAAGTCTAAGTCTGGATTAGGGTTAGCAATAATCCAGTCTAGTGTTTTAAATGTTTCTTTGCTTAGTAGTGGCTCCCCGCCGGTAATGCGAAATACCTTTAGCTGCGGATATAGTTCTGGCCACCAGCGCCACCATGCTTCAATATAAGGGTTTGGTTCCCTATTAGGAATAGGCATACGGTTTTCGCGCTCTAAGAAACGAATATCGCGATCAAATCGCTTACCCGACAATTCAATTGGTCCATGTCTGCGAGCGTCTTGCATTAGTGTGCTGCTAATTTCTGGAGAGCAGTATGCACAACCAAAGTTACATACGTTAGAAAACGATACTTCTACATAACTAGGCAGTACATTAGCATCCCAAGGCATCTTAGAGCTAGCATCTAAGAACGGTTCGCCCCAAATTGGGTCTCCACTCTTTAAAATACGATCGCTATAATGATCATAACCTGGAGCATCTTCTACACGCCAGCAATAATCACACTCACTAGGACGATGTCCTTCTAACATTAGCTTGCGTAGCTTCTTTTTGTGGTTAGTATTGTGCAGCGCAGACGGATTATCTGCAAGTTCTTCTACGGGAATCTTATGTGTGCCCGGGTGGTGGCAGGAATGTGTTTGGCCAGTTGCTAAGTGAATAGTCACTTGCTGCCATTTTGCTACACAATAGCTGGGACTAACGCGATCTAATCTGCGTTTAATGCTTTCGGGATAAATTTTAATTGGTTCCACTTGCGCCTTCTATGATTTTAATTAATTCTTTAGAAACGGTAGCTTTAATTTTCTTTTGGTCTACAATTAATTGTTGGTTATGCTTAATGACAGCCGCACAATTTGCTACCGTTTCCAGAAATAGTTCGTCACTGATACTTATTAACCGTTTGAGTTCACGAGCTACCATATCCGCACGAGCAATTGGATCACGCTCTAAGTCGTAGTCTTCGTTAATGTACGGAGCAAACGTTTTAAAGCCCAGCTTGCGTAACCCTTTTAAGTAGTATGGCCCGCTAAGAACTAAAAAGATCTGCCCTGCTGCCATTGGTTTCCAAATCTTTTCCGACGCAAACGCACTGGTAGTAAAGCAAAGTGTTTCAGTGATTAAGTTAACTGGATGCTCGCTGTATAAGTCCTGGTTAAAGTCTAGTGCATGATTAGTTTCAAAGTCCGGGCGATCTGCTATTAAGGGCAATTTATTGTACAGTGCTACAAACGCTGATTCATAGCGATCTAAGAATCCTATTTGCAAGTCTTTTAATTCGTCCCATAGCCTGCGTAGATCCCATTGGTCTGCTGCCCATCCTATGTCGGGCTCTATAAAGTCGCGGGGCATACTAATTGTACCTGCTTCAATTAAGCCACGCTGCTCTAGAATGGTCAGCATCATAATGCGATGATAATGCGGACGCCGATTTAAACTCATATAACGCTTTCTTGACGCTAACTGAGGGGTAGCAGTTAACTGGCGACTTGCCCATACTGCAAAGTAACCATAATACGCTGCTTGCATAACTGGATGCACACGCATTTGTCTGCACCATGCGTCATAGTTTTCGCGAATGTTTAAGTCTCCGGACACATAAATTAAGCGATCATCTAAGTGATTGGCGCGACTCCAGACATATAAATCCCCAAACACTTCTTCGCTAAAGCCTTCCATAGAATAATCTAATACAATTAAACATGAGGGATCTTGCCATGCTTGCAGTCTATACGGATCGTCAGTAAACCATTGGGTAATTAAGTCAAGTTTAACAGGACTCCATCCGCCATGTAATCCAACGACAACTACCCCGCGACTATTTGGCTTGTAATCAGCAAATGTTTTAACTGTTATAGGTGATTTAAATTCTTCTAATATTGTAGAGTCAATGGAAGGCTGTACAGTAAAATGATCTATGTTGTCTGTAGTGTTAGTAATAAATTGTTGAAGGTAACTGTGTAGCTCAAACGGGCTGTCGTTTTTATGGTCACAATACCAAATCATTTCTTGCATGCTATATTTAAATCAAAGAAAAACCCCGAAGCGTTCCTTAATAAGCAAACGATCGGGGCCGTGTTAATAGTAATTATACAAAACTTTGCACTACATGTAAAATATGTTCGTAGTGTTTTTTGCGGTCTTCTAAGCCAATTGTGCCACCGTTAATCTTTTTAGTAACTGTTAGCACATCGCCTTTGTCGGCCCATTGGTTTAAGCGTCGAGTATCCCAGAACCAACCAGCTGATAAAATAGCAACTGGGTTTTGTGCAACTTGGTCTGGATCGTTAACTAAGTCTAAGCCCAATGCTTTACCGCATGCTGTATAGTTGTCTTTACCAGTTAACTGAATAGCACCACGACCACGATATTTGTAGCCATCTCCAGATGCTTCGTTGCCATTGCCCATACGGTCGCAATAAGCACGGTTAGCAATCTTTTCTGGAATACGAGCATACTGCTCTGCTACACCAGCAAACTTCTTAGGCCAAAATGTTAATAGGGCCTTAGCTGAGTAATTTAAGTTTTCGCTGACAGCTGAATAGTTGCCGCTTTCGTGGGCAGTTTGAGCTAAGAACATTGCTACACGTTCTGGTGTAGTAATATCAAAGTGTTCAAATGTTTCGTTAATGCCTTCTAAGAACTTTTCTAAGTTTGCTTCTTTAGCTTGGGGTAAGCATTCCTTTAACTGCTCTAGTGTTAGTTCAATCATTTTGTTGATCTCCTTAACCTATATTTATAAAGAAAGCAGTTTCTCCATGTATTGTTCAATGAACAAGCGCCCGCGACGATCTGTTTCAGCCGCTTGCCATACGTATTTGTTTTCTTTTAAAAAGTCTTCTCTTGTATAACCAAATTGGCTCAACTGTAGAATTTTCCAACTACCGTGACGTGCGTTACGCGGCCCAATTGCAGGATTGAGTACAGTTTTAACATAGTTAACAGCTTGGGCATAATCCCAATAGCTGTTGCGCCACATAAAGCCTTCGCCTAATTCATAGCCATATTTGTGTGCATTACGTTCAAATTCGCTAGCATGCTTAACATTGTCGCCTCCAGGTGTAACACCCAATGGATGCCAAGTCATATTATAAAGGTCGTTACTGTTAAACCAGTCTGCCGTAGTTAATAAACTTGCTCTAGTGTCCCCAGGTAATCCCGCAATGAAACTTAGCGTTTGGAAAACTTCTTTACCCCAAATGTCGTGATACAATCGTGGGATATATTCGCGAGCACTTTTACCACTCCACCCTTTACCAATTGTAGTAGACGCTTCTACGCCTAAACTTTCTAATCCGTGGAAGCAAGAATACAGGCCTGATTCCTTAAGCATGTGCGGAACATCTGGAAAGCGATCTAACAAGTCAGCTCGCAAATACGCCGTATACTGTATTTTAAATGGCAAGGACATAACCATTTTATGCCATTCACGCATCTTATGTTCAGTGTCATTGAATGTGTCACAAATTACATAGTAATTGGTAGTGCCCCAATTTTCATAATTGTGCATTAGTTCTTCGCGTAACAATTCAAAGTTTCGCAAATAATCTAACTTACCCCTGCCTAATAGTAAGTGATTACAAAACTTGCATTTAAAGATACAACCGCGGCTTATTTCAATTGGCAGCGTTTCATTGGGCATAATGCAATCTTGTACACTGAACTTAAATGCATCTGTTTCAATGTTAAATTTTTCAACAGTTGGCTTAAGATACTGTTTAATTACTTTACCAAAATGCGTCTTAGCAACTGGCGCCATGGTCCAGGCAGGTTCTTCCCCGCGCCCCATAATATGGTTTAATACTTCTACAAACACATCCTCACCGTACTGCTGAATAATTGCATACGGCTTTTTAATTTGAGGAGCAAAATTGTTTAGTGCTACGTATCGAGTACCGTAACCGCCAAATATTAGTTTAACGTTTGGGTATTGATCAGTTACTTCGTTTAAGATGTTAATTAGCGGTTCTTCGAATCTGCCGCCTTTTGGACTACCTAAGAATGTAGTGCTAACTGCAAGAACACGGGTGTCAGAAGAAACAAATTTAAAAACTGCTTGACGCAGCTGGTCTTCGGACAAAAACATAACATGGTCAATTACTTGACATGAATAACCCTGATCCCTAGTTGCTTTGGCGATTTTATATGCGCCAATTGTTCGATAAGGTGTTATTTGATGACCATCGTCCGGTCCACTTGATAAAATTACAACGTCCATGCTTTTACTTATGTAGTTGCACAATAAAGGAAATGCCGCTTGCGCGGCATTTTGTATTAGTCTTGCTTCATTACTCTTTTGGCAATTTCATGTGCTTTTCTAATTGTTGCTTTTTCTAACGGTGGTTTATCACCTGTAGACTTCATTGCTTGCGCCATACCAATTGCATAAGGGTTTTTAGCCTTAGAGCTTTCTTCTGGCAAGTGCTTTAGCATTGCAGTTGTTAAAACAAATGTATCTTTGTATTTGCCATCTTCTCCTGCTTTGCTTGGATCGTCTAGTTTGACTTTAACTTTGTCGTCAATATCAATGTTCTTAGATAGTGCAACAACGGTACCTGTGCCCATTGGGGAGTCAACACGATCCCCTACGCTGTATGAATTCTTAAAGCCTTCTGCCAAGTTTGCTTGTTGCACATATGATTCTAACTCATCGTGCATGATTTGTAATTCTTTAGGATCAACTTCAGCAATGATTGAATCTAAATCGCCTTCATACTCGTCCCAGTATTGTGCAAAAATAGGACTGTCATTGTAAAAATATTCTATTTCATCATCGCCAGCGTCGTAGATCTTTTGATACAAGGCTTTAATACTGTTGCTGATATTTCCAGCGCCTTCCGCCACACCTTGCTCTTGACCCTGTACATCACTAATAGCACCATTGGTTAACTTAACCATCATAACACCTTGCGGGCTGTACATCTTTCTATAGCTTGTTGTACTCATACGGCCAGCAACTGTACCATCTTCAATCTTACCAATACGGTCCGGAGTAATACGAACAGCACTGCCGCGAGGTAGAATCTTCTTGCCATTGTGGCTCTTCAATGCTAACAAGTCTTGAAGAATGTCATCAGCATTGTCTAACACAACTTGCTTGGCTTCTTCTGCGCTTGTGGCTAATACATAGAAATAACGACCACTATAGTCACTATACTTGCCGTTATAATAGTTGTTTCTAATAACTACTTGCCAGCTTTTTAAACCGCCTAGCTTGCTTACGAACGCATCTTCTTCGGCTTCGCTGACGCCTTCTTTGTATACTGGGCTATCCTTCCAAGGTCTCCATAGACCATACTTGTGATTGTCTACAACATACAATTTTAGTTCTATGCGACCGTCACCTAAGTCGCTGTATTCTTGGTCAACAACTTTCTTTGCACCCCAGTGATAGTCTTTAAAACTATATGCTTCACTGTCTGCACTGGCTTTGCTTGGAGCATTAATTGTATAAACACTGTTATACTGTTGTCCGTTTGGAGCTGAACCTTCTTGTTTATTATCCCAAGTTGTTTCACGTTCCTTGCGAGCCTTAGCTGCCGCTGCCTGACGCTGCTGGCTGATAGCATCTTCGTCCTCGGCATCTTGTTGACGGGGGCTTAGACGAGGCTCACCTACTGTGCGTTGCTTTGGTTTAGCATTTAGCGCATTGTAATAGTCAATGTCGCTGTCATAATTGCGTGGATCTACTTCATTAATTTTCATACTTTACCCCAACGTGATTCTTTTACGGCATTGGACATAATCTTGCCAACTCTTGTAATGGCTTCTTTACGTACACCGCCACCAAAGTGCTGACTTAGTTCTTCAAAGCCTTGGTGTGTGTTTAGTGTCTGTTGCATTAGTTCTTTGCCATCTGGACGTAAACGATCAAACTGTGCTAGCATTGCTTGAGCAGTACGTGCATCAATTATAGCACGAGCACCGTCGGCTAGTTGTAATTGTGTTGGCTTTTCATAATCAGCAGCACGACGGATTTGCATAATAATGTTCTTATCAGCGGCAGCTTGGTCAGCAGCACTTGCTTCGTCATCTTCTGCTTCTGCAACTGGATCATTACCGGCTACGCTATCCATTTTCATTGTTAGCCACTCAATTGGATCGCCTGTACGTGCTTTTTGTGTACCGTATGGCATTTCACCGTTGCTAGCAAAGTAGTCAAATAGTGCTTCGTAGAAGTCTGGGTTTTCATCTAAGTCACCACCTGCTTTAAAGGATGCCCAGTTTTCTGCGTACTGATCTAAGATAGCATCTAAGCCGTGTTCAGCTTCTGTAACGCTTTCTCCCATGTTGCCCAACATTTGCTCAACGTGCTTAATCCAACCGCTTACATCGCTAGAGCCGATTTCATCTACGTCGCCTACAAAGTCAGCAACTTCATCAACTGCTTGTCCTACTTTTTCTGGACCGTGTTTAGCTAGTAAGTCTGTACGTTGCATTAAAATGCGACGAATAATTGCTTGTGCAACTGGACTATCTTCTTCGCCTGGATTATCTAGGTAGCCTTCTTTAACAGCTTCTAAGTTTTTAATTTGCTTTTCAAGTTCGCGAATACGAGCTTGTGTTGCAGCTTGGCGCTTCAATGGCGCACGGCCATGTTCAGCGTCTTGTCGTAGCTTTAGTCTTTCTAATTCTTGTTCTGGACTTTGTTCACCTTCGGCAACTTTCAATCCGGCTTTAGCCATTTTTTGTTTTGTAATTGGATCTAGCGCATCAGGCTCTGCTAGTTCTAGTTCTCCGCGATCGTTTACTGTTACATCAGTTGTTTTACCTGTAGGAGCAAACTTTGTTTTTTGTGTCATTGAAGTTGTGCCGCTTGCTGGGATAGTGCCTACTGTCCCAATTGTACCGGCTTCGGCTACACTTTCACGGGCAACACTTGCAGCAATGCCAGCAGTGTGCGGATGACGTACATAATAAACATGACCGCTTGGTGTAATATAGTGGGCCATACGCTGACTGTCAGCTGGCATAAACTCTGTACCTTTTGCAGGAATACGAGTAACCTTATCATCTACACCGTAGATAACAATAAATCTACCATCACCGCTCATACGAGCTTGATCGTAGTGCTTACCTTGTTCACTTTGTGGTTGGGCAGTACTTGCGCGGGCCGCGGCAATACGTTGTTTACGAAGTTCGTTTTGTTGGGCAGTCCATTCCTTGCGCTGTGTTTCACGTTCGTAATCGCGTTGGCGTAAACGTTCTTTGTAGTTAGGGCTTACAATGTCACGTACATGATCTCCGACTGAGTAGTTTAATCCTGGGTAGTTAGGGTTAGAACCACCTTGTCCTGCCTGGGCACCATGTGCTCCACCTAGCGCAACACCTGCTGCCATTGCAGCTGGAATGATCTTTTTAGCTACACGATGTAGCATATCCTTGGCACCTTCGCTTAGGTCGCCGTCGACAATTTGAATAGAGTCAAATGGATCTTTGTACTTTTCAATTTGTGCAAGTACTACACTTTCATGTAAACGGCTAGTAATTTGCTTAACTACCTTGCCTTCGTTAATTAGTCTAACGCGAATCATTAGTTTCTGCCCTTGTGAATTTCTGGTTGGCTATGTGTGCCACCAATTAGTTTATATGTAAACCCCATACGGTCTAGTTTAGCAAGCATATCGTTAAAATCTGCTTCGCCAGACGCTACCATAACTGTGTCACTATCTTCTTGACCAAACTCGTGTGGATCAATAATACGATCGTGCCAGTGATTGCCAATTTTGTACCAGTCGTAATCGCTAGGTGTATCAACTACAACAGCGTATTGTGGACTGGTCAATTTAGTCTTTTCGTAACCATGTGGATCAGGTTCGACTATGACGCCTTCGCTTAATGCACGTTGTACTAACCCCATGCACTCACGGATAAAGTTTGCATCTTCGTCTGTAATACCACGACTACCGCGCCCGCCTTTAGAACGGATACGCTTTAATTCATTGTACGCTGCTACAATAGTGTTTAGCGTGTTTGTTAATTGCTTAACGTTTTCTGCTGAACGACGGAACGCTCCGCCATGTTCAATTTTTAAATCTTGTGCTAACTGATCAGCTTCGCGACGTGCTTTATCACGTAAGCCTTTTAGCGTATAGCGGCCAGCACCCCCTAATACTAGTACTTCAGTGTCGGTCATTGGGTTTTCGCGATCTAAACGATAGATAACGCTGTCGTTGCCTAATACGTGTGCTTCTTTAGTTGCAGACTTTAAACTGCCTGCTGATACCTTATATACTTTGCTATCGCTATGTGCTTTTACATACACATGTTGACCTTGTGTTTTCTCAACAGTAACAGGGCCTAATAGTCCGTGTGTTAGCTTATCGCCTTTGTTGTAAACCCAATTTGTAAATTTGCCTTCGTAAACGCCTGTACCAACGCCCTTAGGGCCTGCTACATACTTTTGCCCGACTGCGGCACGAGCGTTCTTTCGCTTTTCGCGACGAGTTTTCCCCTTTACAAATAGAGGGTAAGCAACTGTTGCAATATCAGCACTAGCCGTTGCATCTTCGATTAAATCACGGAACTTCATTGTTATATTTATAGTTTTGACGCAGGTAGCGACAGTCTATTTACCAATATAAAAACTACAGTGAATTTTGGACCATTTTTATAAATACTCCATAACAAAGGATTTCACAATGGGTGATTATTTTAAACTAGTAGCCGAAGTAGGCTTTCCGATTGCAGCCGCATGTGGTGCTGGCTATTTTGTATTTTTAACGCTAAAGTTCATTTTAGCAGGCGTAACGTCAAGTGTCAATGGCCTTAAAGGCATCATTGAAGCACTAGATAACCGTGTTAAAACAATGAACCACGACGTGGTACGTATTGATACAGTAGTTTCAAACGCATTAGGTTTAAAGCCAGATACAAGCCGTATTGCTCGCGCAGACGGTAAAAACGATGCGAGACGTGACTAATGCTGCATCTTGATTATGATTGGGACCTACGCCCAGATGGCATTATACTAGATCCTGAGTTAAACATTGATCGTTTAGGTTGGCAAGGCGGCGACTATTTTCAATTAAAAAACGTCAATGGACGAGCAATGCTAGTTAAAGTAGACCCATTGGTTAAGCTAGTTAGAGAGATTGGTGAGGATTTAAAAAATGATTTTTAAAAAGCTAGATTTCTCATTACAAAAGAACAGAGACAAGATGATCTGGACTGACCGCGATATGGCATTAGTTGCGTCGATTGCACTTGCCGTCGGCTGGTTCTTTGGTTATATTGCATAAGGACACACACATGGATATCGCAACACTTATTAACAAATACGGCTTCCCGATTGTAGCCGCAGGTGGCATGGGCTACTTAATTTACTATGTGTGGCAATGGGCAACACAGGAAATTAAACCAGTGTTGGGTACAGCCAACACTACGCTAATTGCACTTATCGACCGTGTTCGCATGCTAGATAACGACTTGATTCGCTTAAACCAAAAAGTAGATGTAGTATTGCACCTACGTGGTAAGATTATCGAAGGTGAACGTGTTATTGAACAGCAAAAGACTGAACGTGAAGCAGACGGTAAATTCCGCGAAGCTATTAACGAAAAGTCAGCGAAATAAACGGATACCGTCTTCGGCAAAGCCCTCAACAACACAGTCAACATACTGTTCAGTGGGGCGATACTTACTAAGGTCTTTTCTATACAAGTCTGTCATTGTGTAAACGATGGCAGATTTTTTATTTCCCTGATGTATCACTTCAGTAGTAATACGATCGTAGAATGTAGGATAACCTTCACGCAAGTCTAGCCTTGCTAATTCATCTACGTCAATATCCCAAAGTATACCAGTACAGCTACCTTCTTTATCTTCAAACACATTGGCAAATTGTAGCATTTCCCATGAGAAGTTAGGCAACTCAGCAGGCCCTAATCTTTTGCTAGTCTTAGACATAGCTTTGCTATTTGTATTCATTCCATAAGCAAAATATAACACTTAAACTCCTAATTGATTTATGTTTCGTTGAATGTGGTCCCAGACGCCTACTGGATTACCATCAGCAAATACTAATTGGCAACTTACAGTAATACGCATGCCAGGACCTTGAATTACATTGTGTGCTATGTTTGTTCTAAGTATAGCACTTGGTACAGACGACTCAGCTGAATAGTCCGGCTGCGGAATGTCTCCCCATTGTAGTTGGCCTGTACGCAAACCTTCTGCACAATCAGCAGTAACATTTACGCGAGCCTGACTGTAATCAGTTGCAGGGTATTCATGTACGGTCATGACCATGTTATCCCACCAATTGATAGTGCCTGGCGCCTCTGCCATTTCATAGTAGCTTAGGCGTGCTTCAAGCATAGTAGGTTTATTTTTATAATAAACGCCGTCAGCATGTATAGCCCAACTGTTTGTTTCACGGTCGCTAGCAAATAGTGTAACTGCCCTTGTGCGTAATCCTAGTTTGCTTACAAACTTATTTGTCTGTGCAATAGTTTGAGGAAACTGCTCAGTAACGGTTGCTACATTAGCTAGCCCGTGGCCGCTACCCTTATACTTAGATTCAAGTGCAGCCAAATTTGACGCTAAGAACGCAGCCTTTTCATCTGGATTTATTCTTAGCGTCAGCGGGATAAAGTAATCCATTACTTGCTTGTTGCCCTATATGTGCCATCCCAATTTGCAGGCAAGCCTTCTTCCATGCGCTCTAGCATAGCTTCATAATATGCCTTAAGTTCGTTGTCTAACGCAATCAGTTTAGCGCACTGTTTCTTAGCACGTTCCCAATCTCCGCGATAGTATGCTTGCAAATACGTATCGTGTAGTGTTGTATTAGTTTCGCCTAAGGTATAGATCTTAATACCAACATTCTTACCTTTAACTGCAATGCAGTCTAGCTCTACCGTCGAATACTCGTCCTTAACCAGCTCAGCAGTTCGCTGTCCGAGTACAATTCGTACGCCATAAGGCTTACTTTGCCCCTCAAGTCTGGACGCAAGATTGACGCCATCGCCCAAACAAGTATAGTCAAAACGCTGATCAGATCCCATGTTACCGACCACAACAACTGCACTATTAATGCCAAGACCCATACCAAAAGGTGGGATACCTTCTGCTGTAATTTCTTTATTAAACTCATCCAAACTCCTCATCATTTCTAATGCTGTCTTAACAGCTTGGTGTGCATGACGTGGTTCATCAACTGGTGCGTTCCAGAACGCCATCTGTGCATCACCAATATACTTGTCTAGTGTACCGTTATTGTCAATGATCTTCTTTGTCATTGCGGTCATATAACGGTTCATAATTTTAGTTAAACCTTGTACATCTGTGCCATAGTGTTCGCTAATGGTAGTAAAGCCACGAACGTCTGTAAACATAATACTCAATTCGCGTTCGTCACCGCCTAGCTGTAACATAGCCGGATTCTTTTGTAACTTGGCAACTAACGCTGGACTTAGGTAAGAACCAAACTGCTTTTTAATTTGTTGCTTCTGTTTAAATTCTTCTACAAAGCGAGCAAATAGTGCATGCCCATATAGTACAACAGCACTTGCAGTTAATAGATAAATGTCCCACAGCTGGTTGTAATTTTGCCAAGCGTAAATGCTACCGCTAACAATACCCCCTGCTGTAACTACTAATGCTAATCCTACGGTCCACATTGGCAAACGTGGCATAGCAAATACAAGAAGCAATGCCACAGCAACAATGGTTAGCAATTCTACAGTATTAGCAAACGCTGGCCTAATAGGACTTGAACCGTCTAGCAATGTTTGTACAGTCTGTGCCTGTACATCATGTGCCCAATGTTCGCCATTGGGTGTAGCAATAATACCACCAAGTCCTTCAACAGCAAGACCTAATACAACTACTTTGCCTTTAAGGTCTGCCTTTTTAGTCTTAAGCTCGCTTAGTTCATATCGTGTAAACTCTTTGTTCCATCGTAGCCATATGCGACCGTATTCGTCTGTGGTAATAACAGGCTGTCCCTTGATACGAACTTTGTCTACGCCAGCTGGCGACATTTTAACTTGATAACTTTGTTCGCCTGTTGCAACACGAAGTGCTTCCATTGGGAGGCTGGGATAAATTTCATTGCCTACTGCAACAATTAAAGGCATGCGTCTAGTAACGCCGTCTACTTCAGGGGCAACAACACTAGTGCCAACACCTGCAGATACTTCGGCAAGAGGCTTATAAGGAGCTAACGCACCTGGCCATGCATATACCCATTCTAGTGGATCGCCGCCGATAACAGCAACACCACGTCGAACAGCATCAGGACGTTTGTTTTGTGTAGTTGGGGCTTGAGCCAGTACAGAGTTTGTTTTGCTTAATGTAGATGCTAAGTCTTTGTCCCCGCCTAGTCTATCACGCTCGCTCATGATAACAGGGATAACAATAGCAGCCGCACCGCGCTCTTGAATAGAGCTAATTGCTTTTGCTAAGTCTCTACGATCCCAGGGCCATTGTCCGTTGCGTTCAATGCTGGGTTCGCTAATGTCTACAATTACTACATTGTCTGACGCGACTTTTTCATCTAATGTAAGTAGTGCGTCAAAACCCTTTAGTTGAATAGATTCAACTGGCGCAGGATTTATAATTTTTAAGGCCACTAGCATTGCCGCGGTAACAGTTACCCACGCAACACTTAATGGACCAGGAATAAGTTTGAATATTTTCATTGAAACAGTATAACACTTTTTATAACATGAGTCAAGTTTAACTTGCTCAGCGAGTATTTACTGTTTGATTTGCTTCTGTCCGTCTTTAGGAGCGGGAGTAGGGAAGAACTTGGCAATTTGATCCTGCATTGTAGTTAAGCCTACATCAGCTGTAAGAGCAGAACTCCAACGAGGATCACGTGCTTCTTCTTGCGTTCTGGGAATGTACCCAGACGATTCAATTAGTTCGCGTATTTTCATCTTACCACTTTCTGCATGACCAATAACGTGCTTTAGTTCTTGGCCCTGGATTATCGCAGTTATGACGAGCACGGAAGCTACGACGAGCTGCTGGATTAGACTTTCTAATCTTCATATCTGGGTCGCCAAAGTTTACTTTTTTAACGTTGCCAGTTGAAGGATCTTTTACATACACTTTAAACTTTTTAACATCACCTTGCATTGGCTTACCTAGTGGAACATTGCGGCCTTGGTATTCTGCTTCGTCTAACTGCTCGTCTTCATTGTACCATAACTCGCCATATGCTTCAAAGAAGTCATTACCGTCGTAAGTTTCTTCGAGTTCTTCCTTAACGCAACTACCTGCTTCGCCACGCTTTTTACCCGGAACCTTTCGATAACCGTCCCAGCACTTATCGTAGATTTTGCTGTTAGGATGTGCTTCTGCTACGCCTTGCTGTTTTTGACGCCATACACTTGAGTTCTTTAATCTGCTAGTTGAGCCCCAAGCGATGCTACGACCGTTGAATACAAACACTTGCTTGTTTAATACTACTGCCGGGCTATGCGGGTCTGAACCGAATTCGCCAGAAACATCACCGATTGTTTTTGCACCCTTAGACGCTAAAAACTTCCAGAACTTTTCCACAGCTTTTGCTTTGTGCCACTTAGGTTGATCTTCTGGTTTTAGGTCGCGCTCGATAAAAATGTATCCTGGATCTTTATATCGAGAGCCGTCGCCGCGAGTCCACATTCTCATACCTGGATTTTTATAATCCATTGGGTAGTATGGGCTACCGCTCATTTGAGTGTTGAACTCGCTAATCAAGCCTCTAATGAAATCAATTGTATTAGACTCTTTTAAGTTAGGGTTACGCCAACCTTTGTCTGTCTTCTCAGCATTGCTCATCGACTTCATCATAGCTTTATGAGCTCGATCCATCATTTGTTTTGCTGTCAATGGCTTAGCAGTTCCTTCTTTGCCGTTACTTACTGAATCTTTATCTCTTGATCCGTATGTGCTGTGACTTACATGCCCGTCGCGCCCCGGTTGCGCCCCGCTTTTATCCATTTCGCTAACATCTCTGCTTTGCTTAGGAGCCTGGCGGCACTTCCACTTTTTATCAGTAGAGCAGTAGTAACGTCCGTACTTGCATGATTCTTCGTTTGTTATGTCATGTATTTTCATTATTCGTACCTTGGTGTTACTGAGGCTTCTCTGCCTTGATATTCTTGTCTAAATTCTGGACTACGCTGACTTAGCCATTCGCGAGCCTTTTGGTTTGCTTCGCCTTGTGTTTCAGCTTGTACTCTAAATACAACTTCATCGCCCATCTTTACATCCCAGTAACCAGTAAAGCGTTGCTGGCCCTGCCCTGGAGTTGTTGATGTTGCGTTAGGTTGTGCTCCGCCAGCAGCCGGAGTTTCTTGATAAGGGCGTAATGCTGTAACGTTTGCACCAGCTAAACTTTCTTCTGGGACTCCCCATTCTTCAGCAGCCACTTGCTTAGCCACTGCCTTATTGCTAGCAACAACTTCCATACGGCGACCGTTAGTCCATTCAACGTTCCACCAGTATTGTTGTCCACTTGTACCAGCAGCACCCTTCTTAATCTTACGCTCGAGTTGGGCTTGTCTAATAAAGCTCTTTAGCGCAGCCTTAGGCATGGCACCAGCTGCAAATTGTGCAAAATATGCAAGTGTATCGTTGTGTGCTTTTGGTTGTAGAATTGTGTACAACTTTTTCAAATACTCTTGGCGATACTTTTCTGGATCCATAGCAGCATCAAGTGCTACTACAAAACGTAATAATGTATTTGTAATCTTGCCTGGATCTTCAGCATATTCGCCTAACCAGTCACCACCTGGGCTACGGAATTCTACATAGCCTTCTTTGGTGTTGATACTTGTGTACTTGTGAGTAACACCTGAGTGAATAACTTTTGTAGCAAGATCATCTAACTTGCTTTTCATCTTTTGCAACATTGCTTGTGCATCTTCTGGGCGCTCTGTAATACGATCACGAACAATCTTCATTGCACTCTTACAGTATGTGTTGCCTTGACGGCCAAACGTTTTTAAAATGTATTCGTCGCCTAATAGTAATGCTAGTTTAACATAGTCTAATTTGCTAAAGTCGCCATCACCGATACTAACGTTAATGTGTAAGCCAGTTGAGTCGTTAGTATAGCAACCATACTTGCCTGCCCACTTAGCAACTTTATCCAAATCACTGATAAGTTCTGTAATTGGTAGCGGCGGGCTTACAAACTCTAAGCCACTATCACTACTGTCGTCTGCATCTAAACTGCCATCGGGTTCTACAACATAACTAGTACCATCGCGGCGTCCGCCGTGATAACTTGAACTCCAATTTACGCTGCGGCCTACAGCACTTTCAAACTCATCTGCAACTGAAGCAATATCAGCTTCGCCGTCATTCATTGATCGATAGTGCGGCCAGCGAATATCAAAGTTGCTTTCGATGTCGCTCATATAACGATATTCGTCGCGTAGAAAGTCAGCTTCATCAAGGGATCCTTGATTATCTTCAACGAACGCATCGTGTGCTGCACTACCATAGTCTTGTGCCATTGAAGCTGCTAGTTCATCTAGTTCTTCATCTGCTGCATCACTAGCTTCGAGATAGTTATTGTAATTGTCGTCTGCTTCTCGTGCGGCTTGTTGTTCGCTTGACTTAGAGAAAATAGGAGCACGACGACCTGCTTCCATTGCATCATCAATTTGGTCTTCACTAAGACCCATTGATTCTAAGTGTTCACGAATTTTTTCGTCTTCATCCCATTCATTATTTTCAATCCAATCACGGCACCAGCTTTCACCATCACGACTCCACATTTCGTCTATTGCAGTTGCAGACCATTCATAAAACGCATCGTATAGTTGATCGCTAAGTCTGTCTAATTCACGACGGCTGTTAGGGCTATCACCGCCTTCAAAGAAGTCAATAATTTGGCTAATACTGTGTACACGCTCGTCCATATCATAATCAGCTTCGTAATCCCCGTCTTCATCATTTGCTACGTTTGGAACAATCATTTCAAATTCCATACCAGCTTTAGCATTGATGCCTGCGGCTAATTGACGTAAGCTAGTTGGACTCATGTTAATTTCGTCTAACTGCTGTTCGTTAATTGTTGATTCATTTTTAGTGTCAAGTTGCAGCTTATATTGCAATAGCTTTTGGTATTCGTCTTTGCGAATAGTTTGCCCTTTGTTTACTTTATGTAAAATTGCAATAACGTCCGACGGTAATGCAGTTTTGTCTGTTTTGTAAGGGACTGCTTCTTTTTTAGGGCCGTCTTCCTTACTAAAATAGTCGCGCATGTCCGCTAGGGAACCTTCTGTAACAGGATTTTGAGTAGTGACTTCGTTGAATTTCATGATACTTTATTTATTATCACTGCCCTTGTGTGACAGTAATCGCTGAACATGAAGCCTGAGCGCAATTGTGTGTAATAGAGTAAAACTGCTGAACGGATCCAGTTTGAGTTGCGGTAATTTGTGTAGCACCACCTGTTAACTCTATCTTAGCCATATGTCCAGCAGAGCCTGACTGTGTTAAGTTAACATTCTTGCTGCCGCCACTTAATGTAATTTCAGCGTAGTGGTTCCCTGTGCTGCTTTGATTAATTGTTATGTTGTTATTGTCATTGCCGCTGTTAATCAAAATGCCCTTAGCACCCCCGGTACTTGATTGTGTTAAAGACTGTGCGTTTCCGTTGCCAGAAACATGCGATTCGATATAGTTTGCGTTTGTAGAGCTTGTGGAGCTTTGGTTAACAGTTGTTGTGTTATTTGAGCCGTTGATATGTATTTCGGCATAGTTCTTGTTACCAGACTGTGTAACAGTTGCTGAGTTGTAATTACCGATTTGTTCTATAATAACTCTGCTACCTCCAACTTGGCTCCATGCATTTACATTGTTATTGAATGTTGCGTTAGCACTAAACGAAGCAGAACTACCACCGCAGCATAGTGCAGGTGCAGGAGATCCTATTGAGCCGCCGCTAGTGTCTGTACTTGTTAATGTATTGTTGTTATCGTAGTAGAATGTTATTTCGGCAATCTGCACCATGTTACAGTCACCACCTACACAATCCCCAAATTTGTTTTGCGGGAACGCAATATGATAATGAACATACGCATTACTATTACCTAAGATAATTTCTGGACTTACTGTATATCTGTTATTGCTTAATGCCAGAGTGTCTTCTTTGATCAAGGTCCAGTTAGCACCATCATTACTACCGTAAAGTTTATAGTATGTAGGATCTCGCCCAGGACTATCATTGGCAGTAGTCAAGGTGAATTTAGTAATTACACGGCCTTGGTTAAGCGTTAAGGTGATACCGCTGTTCTTTTTGTCAAAGTGCAGATACTTAGAGCTAGCACTACCGTCAAATGCTTTTGCTGGCTGTTCTCCGCTTGGACTGTTTGATATAACTGGTGTAATTTTAGTGATGTACACTGCGGTCCCGGTCATTCTAATTACTTTCCAGTCAGCTGGTGGCGGCCCCGGCGTGTATGTTTGTCCCGATGATAGCGGAGCAGTAGAACCTGTAGCTGATGCGAATGTGTTTAGTTGAGTAGCGTCAGGGTTAAGCACACCGTTCCATGTATAACCACTGGTACCGCTCATACCTATGTTGGTACTGAATAGCTGTCCAGTATTATTATCGCTGCCCATAAAGAAAAAGAAACTTTTGTTATCTAATGTGCTGCCCATGTTGATGACTTTGCCAGTGCCAATGGTTCCTGCTAAACTACCATCAGTGTTATAAATGTTACCAGTCCATGGATAGTTAGCATCGCCACTTGCTACAAATTTTAAATATTGACCAGCTTGCCATGACCATTGCCCGCTTGTCCAAGGAATTTTATACATAATACCAGGGTTAGTACTGTAAATTTGACAAGTAGCAGTGTACATACATGCACTAACATTCCACTGACTGTCTGCAATCTGATATTGACCAAACTTTAAATCTGCAAAGCCAGTTGACTGTGCATATGAACATTTGCTAACCAATAGCATAAACACGGCAACTATTAGCCATGCCCAATATTTGTATCTGGCGCCCTTGTATGTCATCTGTTCCATTGTCTTACTGTTACCTTATTACTGCCGTCACCGACAACTTTTGTATCTACGTCATTGTTGTTGATACTAATGCTATAGGTTGTATTATCTGTTCGTTCATCAGACTTAATGAAAATAACGTTACCACGTTCTGGGTCAACACGATGGTACCAGTTACGTGCCGCTTCGTTACCGCAGTCATTGAATGGCCAACATGGATTAGTTTCAGCTGTTCCTAGCTTGCCATTATTTGCACTGTTTGCACCGATGAGTGTTGTATTGCCAATGGCAGTGGCTGCTGAGCCAGTTGAATGACTTTTAAGTTGTTCTTCATTGGATAATGAACTGCGATCCTTTTCAGCTGCTGCTTTTTCCTTACGTTCTTTATCTGCATTTGATACAGTTTGCGGAATACTTAAAATCATTACGTTGCTGATATTTTGTGTCGGATCGATCTTGACTGGTTGCAATGGTGCCTGGCTTGCGCTTGTTACTAATGTTGCTGTGTATGGCTGGTTTAGTGTAACCAAGCCTGCATCGGTTTCTACGTCAATTTGTCCCACAACACAATTACCCATTCCCATTTGATAATTGTTTAGCTTTTTAGGATCGTCACAACTTGGCAATAGAACAACAAGGCTTTGCCCGCTTTCGTCTACTGTCATGGAGAAGTCTGTACCTCGAACAGCAACTTGTGCAGTTGGTGTACGAATATTTGTGTTTTGTTTGTTTGTTTTTGCAATCTGTCCACTGGTGTATGTTACAGTACCTAGCGCAACGTGCATAGCCATTTTACCTGCATCACTTTTCTTAGGATCATATACAAAGTCGTCAATGACCAAACGACTATTTGCTTTAATTGTTACTTTGGTGTTGTCTCGAAATGTAATGTGCGTTTCGCTATTGCTAGCTACTTTAACAGTGTCATCACTTTCAACGCCTGTATTGTTAGCAACAGTTAATTCTTGTTTGCCGCGAACAATACTTGCTGAACCTTTGTGTTCAGAAATAGAGCCAATGGCAGCATGTGCAACCATTGGCGCTACGGCTAATAAAAGCAACCACTTTTTCATTCATTAGTTGCCTGTTACCACTGTTACAGAGTTGCTGTTACCTGTTGTAACAATGCTTACTACTGTATCAACGGAACCAGTCTGCGTTACTGTGTGTGTATTACTTGTACCAGTCACTGCTGCGACTAAGCTGTGGCCACCACCTGCACTTGCCCCGCTCATTGTGCTAGTGAATATGTTACTATCACCTAAGATAGTAATTGCGCTAGAACTTGAACTTGTCAAGATAGATTGTGTTACTGTATTGCTGTCACCTTGAACACTTAAAGTATTTGTAATACCAGTACCTTTGATTGTACTTGCAACAGTATTACTATTACCTTGAATAGTCATTGTGCTTGTAACGTTTGTACAGGCAGTTGTACTGTCACCACAAGTAAATGTGATTTGGTTCGTATCGCCTGTTACCGTTTTGCTTACAGTATTGCCACTACCAACAACAGTGTAGTCAATGGCGTTACTGCTACCAGTCTGACTAGTTGTTAGTGTGTTATTACTTCCAGTAATAGTTGAAGTTGTCGATGCACTACCAACGGTGTTTAAGCTACCAGACTGAGTAATGCTTACAGTATTGCTACTGCCGACTTGTTCAATATAGACTTTGTTCTGTGCAAATGCTGTGTGTGTTAGCCCTAACATTGTAACCAAAGCTGTTAGTGCTAGTTTCTTGCTGAACATTTTTCCTACCTCGGGACTACTATTTTTTAAAAGGCTTCTAGTCCTCATTGCCTTTGCATCAAACTCTCGGAGTCTGGTTATTGCTCTTTTAATTGCCAGTGCCCTTTAGCAGCACCCTGTTTAATTGTTTCTATAACCGCAGATTGAATAGCAAGTTGTACGGCTTTGTTCATTGATTCATTTGTTGCGCTGCCGATTTCTGCTTCTACTGCTCGTGTACCAAGTTCGTTGAAACGTAATACACCTAATTTGTCTTGATAACTAATAACCGTTTTGCTTACAGTTACGCTTGTTAATACCTCGCCTGTAGCAACACTAACAGCACGGATGCTGATGATTACTTCGTCCTGGCGATATTCAGTTTGTGGACCAATGCCTAAGATACGTACACCTGAACCACCACTCATTGTATTTGAGTCGTAGCCTACAATGCCGCCTTCTAGTAGAATACTAGCAAACATCATTGGTGGTAAAGGTTTAGCATCCTTACCTTCGTATAGTTCACGCATCTGGCGAATAATTTGACGCTCTTTGATTAGGTTGTCGATGTTACCACGTTCAACAACTTTAAACCAACGCCCATCGCCTACAGTTTGTAAACTGCGAATTAAGTATGCATCGGCACCTTGTGTTACTGCTGAACTTAAACTTGCTAGTGTGTTGCTAGCTTTACGCTGACCGGTTAAGTCGCGGAAGTTGTAAACAGCAACAGTTAATGCACCTGTTGCAGGTTCAGCAATGCGCTCTTGTTTTCTCAATTCAGTCACTGAAACGGTAGGATCTTGTGGACCCATATCAGCAAGCTCTCTAAAGTTTCCGCCAATGGTGCCACAACCTGTTAGAGTCAATGCAACTGCGGCTGCAATAATTGTTTTCATCATGGTGTAATCCATCCAAAGTCGCCAATTGGCACTGTCATTGTTGTTACATTACCGTTCTCGTCGGTAATTGTTATTTGTAAATTGTTGCCAGACTTAACGTATGAAATGTTGCCACCGTTAAATGCAAACTGTCCTGCTACTTGTGTACCAGTACCTTCAAATAGTTTTTCAGTAATTTGTCGTGCTAGTTCGTTATAAACGCGACTTTCCAAGTTTGAAATGAACTTGGCCATTGTTGTATTCTTTGCATCTTGCTCGGCTTTTAGAGCATCTGCTTTCTTTTCTGCGGCAATAGCTAACTTGCGAGTTAGTTCCATGTTGTAGATTGTAAGCGCATGGCTACTATAACCTACACCACTAAAAGCAGGGCTATTGAAACTGTGTGTTATTTCGCTTGCAAATGTTACTGCTGGAACAAATGCTAACGCTACTAATAATTTTTTCATCTGTGTGTCCCCAATAGGAAAGGCCTATTCAAACAGTATTTAAATAGGCCCTACGAAAAAATTAACTACTACGTTTGTCTAAGATTATGTAACGTTATTTCAATTCTCTTGTTGTAGATGTTTTTGTTAGTGCTGGCTTGTCTTTAGGAGCAATAGTTTTGCCTAGTTTTGGTTTTGCAACCGGAGTAGCTTCGACTTCACTTGGTAAATCTTTTTCGCCATTCTTTAGAATCTTAAAGGTAAAGTTACCCTTACCTTGCGTACTCATATATGCTTTAGAAGCATCTAGTAACACACCTGTAACCGTTTCGCTTGGGTATACCGCAGTAAAGCTGTCAATGCTAATTGTATCCTTAGTTTCGCTGGTTGTTGTGTACATTTGAACAAGCGCAGAGTGGTTAAGAATATCTGAAGCAGCCTTACCAAATTTTGGATCGCTATTAACAGCATCTGCTACTTTATAAGCAATAGCACTGATCATGTGTTCAATAGGGATAATCAAATCCATGTTTCTTGCTTTGCGGCCTTCGTACAATGCCTTTAGTTTAGGGTGACCAGTCCAGTCAATATCATCTTGTGGACCAACACCCTTTAGTTGCATTACAAATGACTTGTCGCTTGCATCAATAATACCGCGGTCAATGGCGAGTTTAATAGGCGCACCAAAGTGCCCTAATGTATCAATGTCCTTTAGTATTTCAACTACTTCTTTGTGCTTTTGTAAAAGTACGGTACCCTTAGGGGCTTTCTTTAATTCTTCAATAGAGCGTAGCAAATTAACAACTGATGCACTTGCACCGCTGCCACCTTTACTTGACAATTTGATTTGTTTGCCTTGGCTGTTAACTAATAAGCTATCATATAAGCCACCAGTTACGCCTTCGTTGAAACTGATAACGCAATCGTCGTAACCGCCACTACCAAAGAAAATCTCAGCAGCTTCGCCAGCATTACCCTTGATCTGTTTACCCATTACAAGTGCCATTGGCTGTAACATTTCGCAGAAATAGTCACGGAAAGCATTCATGTTGATGCTACCTTTTGGAAACTTAACTGGGAATGTATGTGCTGCTAGGAACGCATTTAATGCAACAACTTCGTCACTGCCTTGACCAAACTTTTCAATAATTTGACGGGAGATTGTGTCTACTGTGTTACTCTTGAATTGTGTCAAGATCTCGCTTGGTTTGTAGCCAGTGTTTTCTTTTTGTCCTAGCTTACTTTGATACTTAAATCCACCTGGGATAGCATCGTGTTGCCAATCGTTTTGTACACGGTTAGCAGAAATTGTTTTGTAATAACGACCTAAGAAGTATTCACTATCATCAGCATCGTGTGTAAACTTAGCAATAGCAAATGCTAATGTACCTGTGTTAGGCTTGTTAGTCCAATGAATGTTCTTGCTTTTTGTTTCTGCATCAATTGCAGCTTGCATTTCTTCTGCAGAATTGTATTGCCCGCGCTCGGGAAAGAAATCTAAACTTTGAAACGTAATCACATCACCCTGGGCATTTTTAAATTTTTCGCCAGGTGTACGGGCAGCAAGGCCTCGACCTTCGATAAGTGCTTCGACTCGTGTTTCAACTAAATGACGTAATAACATTTTAAAATTCAATTCCTTCGCGACCAAGTGTTTCTCGTGCATCAGCTAATAGTTCTTCGCGCTGTGGATTATTCTCTAACGCTTTTAGAACTGCTTCTACACTTGTTAAGCTGCTACGATCAAAGCCGTGCCCAAATAGCATTTCTGCTACTTGATCTGGATTATCACCGCCGTCGACTAATTTTTTAGTTTCGCGACTAGATAAACCTGTTGTTGGGTTCCAAGTTAGTCCTTTTGCTTTAGCAATACTACTTAGAATAATTTGTTTGTGAGCGCCGCGATATTTACTACGCGGATCAGATGCCATAGCAAACTTAGCAAAGTCTAGGTTGGGTACAAACATAAAGTCAGTTTGTACATATCCGCGCTCTGAGCTTCCACCAATTGGTGTTTTAAAGTGTACGCTAATACCAGACTTCTTAATAAAGTCTCCAGCAGACTCGCCATGTTGGCTACACCATTGGCTTAGTTTTGCAACTAATTCTTCCTTTTTAACATCAGCTGGAATGCCAATGTCCAAGTCGCCGCTTGTAGGTGTTTTACCTGTAGTACCTAGTGCATGTTCAAAGTGAGGAATGCCTGTAATCTTTTCTAGGAAGCGAATGGTTGGCTCAACGTCGGCTTGATTAATGCGCTGAGTCAATGGCTCGCCTGTTGCTTTGTCTTTGAAAACATTACCACCTTCTAATAGAACAGCACCTGCTCCATGATAGTACTCCACTACTGTATTTGTTTCCGTATTGACACGGGCCCAACGACCGTTAACCTGACGTAGGGACTCATATACAGTAGCACGTGGAGTAATATCATTTAGAAGCATTGTGATTAGGCCTTAGGAGCTTTCTTTGCACGTGGCTTCTTTTCAGCAGCTGGCTTTTTAGCACGTGGCTTCTTAGCTGGCTTTTCTGCAGGGATTTCAACTGCACCAGCACCTTCAACTACTACAACAGCAGGGGCTTCAACAACTTCAGTTGGAAGTGGTGCTTCTACTTTGTAAGGAGCTTCTGCCTGTACTTCTGTTGGCTTAATGCCAAATAGTTTCTTTAAAAATGAGAACATTTCTTTTTCCTTTTTAGTTTGCAACTTGTGCAATATGTAGATATATTTAGTTTTTTAGTTCCGAGATGACGATTTCAAATTATGCGTTATCGTTGGCACCTTTACCGGCAGTAGCTACCTTCATGTAGGTTTTAAAGGTATCTTTTCTGTTTTCAATGCCACGTAGACCCGGATTAATCTGTTTTGTTACATCATTAACATCATGGAAGTTGTCAACGTTGGGCTTAACACGATGCTTCCAGAACCATACTGCAATCTTAGCTGCAACTTCTGGCTTTTCTGCAAGCTCTGGGTGCTTTTCAAGCGGTAACCCTAATTCTTCACCTGCTTGTTTATAGTTCCAGCGCCCTGTAATTTGAATAAAGCCACGGCCCTTGTATCTTGCGCCGTCGCCTACTTGTTTGTTACCTAACGCCTTTGCTTTCTTTGGTGCATACTTTGGATCGTACTTACGGAAGTCTAAGCTACCACCAAACTCTACAAGACGCTTAAAGTCTAGTGTTTCGTGGGCACATTGAGCCATAAAAGCAGCTAACTCTGTGCCAGCTAAGCCTTGTGCTTTAGCAACTTTTAAAAGTGTTACTTCTAACGGATTGCTTGTAACTGGTTTAACTACTACAGGCCCTGCAGGTTTAGCAGGCTCAGCCTTTAATGCTGCCGGTGCGCTAGGTTGTTTTTTTGCTTGTGTAAATGTCTTTGGCAGTTCTGCTTTTTGTGCAGGAGTCTTAACTTGCTGAGTTACTGCGGCAGGTTCCTTAGCTCCGCTGAAGTAGTCGCCGACTGCTTGCTTTGCCATCATACTGCCAGTACCACCTAATGCAATACCGCCGGCAACAGCCGCAGTAGCAAGTGTATCGCGCCAGCCTTCTTCAATATCATCTGCATGGTATGTTTCAGCACCTAAGGCACTACGAACGTCCCACCATTCGCCGGGGAAATATTCTAGTTCAAGTAAGTCAGCAGGAACAACACCAGGGACAATAATTTCATCGTCGTCTCGCTGGATGCCATCTTCGTTAGTAGGATATACACCAAACTTGTTAACTAAATCTGCCCACTTAACACGGAATAGGGTTGCATCTTCTTTGTCAACGTGATAGAATCCGCCTTCAGGATCGTATGCAAAGTACACACCAGGTCCGCCATAACCAGTACGGCTAGGCACTAAACCTTTGGCAGCAATGCTTCTTAGGCCATTGGCAAGATTAGGCAAATACGAAGCATGATAAACGTATTCGCCGGGGCTATTTGATTCTTTAAGTATTTCACGTAAACGCATCAGATATTTACCATTATGGTAATTACTTTCCGCGTAACATTTTCCACAGCCCGTATGCTATAAATGCACACATTAGGCAAAGTATAGATAAGCTAATAGGTCGAGTTACAAAAGGTGTAAAGTCTCCGCCTGTAATCATTAGCTGGCGCCTAAAGTATTCTTCAAACATTGTTCCTAGCACAAGCCCTAGCATTAACGGCGCAGGTTCTAAGTCAAGTACTGTAAAAATGTAACCAATGACTCCAAATAAAGCAACTAACATTACATCGTTGGCATTGTTGTTAACGCTGTACACACCAATGCTACAAATGGCAATGATCATTGGATATAAGATATGATAAGGGATACGTACAATTTGCACCCAAATTCTTACTAAGGGCACGTTCAAAATTAGTAGCATGATATTGCCAATCAACATGCTAATTGTTAGTCCCCAGAACAGTTCGGGCTGCTTGTCTAACATACCAGCGCCTGGTTGAACACCGTTCATGATAAGTGCGCCAAGCATTAGCGCCATGACGGCATTTTCAGGCAAACCAAAACTTAGTAATGGAATAAAGCCAGTTTGACTTGCGGCATTGTTTGCACTTTCCGGAGCAGCTACTCCTTCAATGGCACCATTGCCGAACTCATCTTTGTACTTGCTAAACTTTTTGTCAATTGCATAAGCGGCATAAGAACTAATTGCGGCACTGCCACCGGGAATTAATCCGAAGAAGCTACCTACAAGTCCACCACGAATGCCTGGTGCCCATATACGTTTAAATTCTGCCCACGTTGGAAAGATAGAAAGTTTCCCAGAATATGCAACCATTTCTTCTTTAGATGAAATGTTCTTAGCAATTTCTCCAATGGCAAATATACCAATGGCAATTGTTACAAAGCCAATGCCATCTTCGAGGTCAAGTATGCCAAATGTAAATCTTGAAGTTCCAGTTGATAAGTCAGTTCCAACAAAGCCTATTAGGATACCTACCAATGCCATGCCAATACCTTTAACAATGTCTCCTGTGGTTAGTATGCCTACGCTAACAAAACCAAACGCCATCATCATACAATATTCAGCAGGCCCAAACATAAATGCCATCTTACTCAACGGAGGGCTAAATGCTGCCATCAGTACAGTTGCAATACAGCCAGCAATAAAACTTGCAAAGCCTGCTGTAAAGATAGCAACCCCTGCTCTGCCCTGTTTGGTCATTGCGTGACCGTCTAAGCAAGTCATAACACTAGATGCTTCTCCGGGTGTGTTTAATAAAATGCTAGTTGTTGATCCGCCATACTGACTTCCATAATAGATACCAGCTAACATAATAATACTTGGAATAGGTCCTAGCCCGTATGTCATTGGCAATAGCATACTGATGGTTGCAGTTGGACCTAGGCCAGGCAGTACTCCAATAAGCGTACCAATCAATGCTCCAAGTAGGCAGTATAATAAATTGGTGCCAGTGCCTGCAACACTAATGCCTAATAGTAAATGCTCAATCATAATGGTATTGTACTCCCTAGTCCAAACTTAAACAACAGAATAGCAATTACAATAGCCACGTAAGAAATTATAAATTGGCGCCATGTAAATTTTCTGTGCAGGATAGCAGTTGCTAACATCAATCCTAAAACTGAAATAATTGCACCTACTTTGTCTAAGCAATAACCAAACGCCAGTAACGCTAAACCAATAACAAGTGGTTCTTTTAAAGAAAAGTCGACACCTTTACCTTTTGCTCTTAATCCCCTAAGTGCTTGAAATACACCAATGGCCACTAGAATACTGCTGATAACTTTTGGTAAAAAGCCTGGCCCCATGTTTGTTACATCGCCAAACTCTAAACTATACCCGCTAACAAAGAAGAATAGGCCTACTGCTATAAACAGTAGACCTGTGCAAAAGTCCTGAGGCCCTTTTGGTGTCATCGTCCCTTTCGTGCGTCTTCTACTTGTTGCTTGTATTTGTTCAATAAAGTTTCAACAGTTGTGATACTTGATTTGTAAAAGTCGTCAGTACTTACCTTGCGGAATAGTGGAGGGCTCATGCCGCTTAGTCGTTCAATTTCAGCTTCGCCTACTCGACGAGTTGCATCATTTAAAATTTGGGCAATACGATCTCGCTTGGCTTGGGGCATTGCCTTGTTAGCAATGGTAATGTTAAAAATGTAAGGAGCCGCAAAGCCTTGTTCTTGTAATGTTTTTACGTTAGGAGCAGATGCTAGGCGTCGTGGGCAACTTGCCGCTAAGATTTGCAAGTTTGGATTTTGTGTTTTAAATGACTCGTAGTTTTCAATCTTGTCAATGGCAAGGTTAACACCATTGTTGCCAGCAATGTTGACAACGGCTTCATTGTTAGACTTGAATACAACATACTTGATCTTACTGCCGTATTTCTCGCCTATCATTAGGCCAGTTAAGTGTGCGGCATTACCAATACCAACGCCACCTACAATGATTTCTTTTTCGCCTTTCAAGCTAGCAATGCCTTGTGCTTCATTTCCTTTGTTAGAAATAACTGCCCAGCATGCATCGCCAAGTGCATGTACAGGAATATAATCAGAACGAGTTAGTTTTCCTTCTGCTGTGTTTTCAACAAAGGCTGGAGCAATAACTGCTAGTCGATTCTCAGGACTTGCATCCATTTGCTTAACAGCAATAACTTGGTTGGCACCAGGTTTGTATTCGATTACAAATTCAAATTCACTTTGACTTGCATTTGCTTCTTTGATGATGCTTAGTGTTGCTGGTGTTGCACTATGGCTTGGACTATAAGGGTTTTGGATAGAGATAGTCTCTCCGGCAAACGCAACAGCACTTGCTAAGAGTGTTAATCCTAAGATAATTTTTTTCATGACAGGTTCCTTGGTTAAGCATTACGCTATTAGAATTTATATTCAAACGCATATATGCTTATAGCACTTTCGCACTACCTTAGCAAACGTTATTTTCCATTGATTGCTTTCATCTTCTCACGCTTTTCATAGGTGTCTCTGCAATCAGCACAACAGAATGTCCATTCAGTTGGTTCCTCGCACTCTAAACAAAACCCTGTGCGAATAGGTTTAAACTCTTTTGCAGTTGCGCGGCGGAGAGCTTCTTGCGCTTCCATTGCTTCTTGTGCATCGTCGATAATATCAGCCATGTGGCATTTCCTTAAAAAATAGTTGTAAAAAACTGCCCTTCCGAGCAGCTATGTGGTTTGTTATTCCCAGCGTTGGGCCTTGTAATCCCAATGTCGATGGTCGTAAACGGTAACTTCTGCCCGCCATGATAACAAGCCAATACTTAGCTGAGAACCAGCATGATCTCGGCGGGTAGTTAAATTAGCTTCAACTGCTACAATTGAGTTATCACGGTAAAGTTGAAATTCCCAAAACTTGTGTGCAATAGGCAAGCGCCCGTTCCAAGACTTGATGTTTTTAAAACACCGGGACCAAGGATTGCTAATTGTAAAATTAAAGTAAAGCATGGCGCAATTATACCTTTAAATCAGTCGCTTGTCAAGAGACTTTCTCGTCCAATTTTTCTCCTGCCAACACATTTAGCATACGTTTGGCTCGATAGTCGTCTTCCTTTTTAACACGCTTTTTATCGTCTGACAGACGAAGCATCATGTCGTAGTCACGAGCCCACTTGACACCAATCATCCAAGTGCGGATCTGTTCTAGCGTACCAGTAAACAGTTCTGCATCCCTGCTGTAAATTGGCAACGAAGTGGAATCCTTAGGCTTTACACCAGCACGGTCGCTGTAAGTATCGCTACTCCAGTTACCGTGCTTAGGACTGCAAAGCATAAGACCCATTGCATCAAGGTCTGCTTCCAGACGACGAAGTTCTAATACTGCTTGATAGCCAGACATATTAGATTCCAATTGGATCCATTTGGCGACGATCACCACTTAGCATTTCTTGCATTTGCTTCATGCCTTCAAGGCGAGCCATACCTGGCCAGTCTGCGGCAAACATGCGGAAGTCGTAGCCAAAGCTCTGAACATGGCAACCATGCTTTTCGCTGTAACGCATACCCCCACCCCCGCCGGTACCAGTGTAAGCACGAGTGCGAGTGTTGTAGCCGTCGCGGAACAGATCACTGCCTAGATACCAACCATCCCATTCTTTGGGCCACTTAACAATCCATTGAACACGGCCACTCCAACCAGGGTAGCTAGTAGGTGCAGTCTTATCTTCGTTCCAACTTGGCGACCAGTTAGTCACACCGTTGTGAGGACGACTGTGGCTATTGCTAACTCGAGGGTTCCATCGAACATCAAAAGTAGTAAACTCTAGCAGTTCGGGGATTGGACAAACAACACCCTTCTTGCGACCAGAGAGTTTACCAACACACTTCCAGTCATGCGGATTTGTTTTTGCGGCTTCTGCCCAGAACATGTTTTGGTTAGCAATAACCATGTCGCGCCACTGTTCAATGGTTTGTTCGCACTCGTAGAGTTCGTTCCACTTTTGATCAGCAACGGCTTCTGCAACCATTAGCTTGCGCTTGGTATTTCGTTCGCGAGCCAGCTTACTCAGGTGACCCTTGTATTTGTTTTTATCTTCAAACAGTTTACCCGTTTGATCACATTTCCAAACTAGAATTTGACTCATGATAAATCCTTATCCAACAACAACTTCTTCGTACAATTCAAACAAGTCCAAATCTGACATTTGACTTAGATCGTCGTCTAAGTCCCCTATTAGTTGATAACGGTCTCGCAACTCGTCATCATCGGCGCAAAACATTATACGCTCAATAATCAATTCACGCAAGTTCATTTTAGCTTCCTGTGTGCATAATCAGTGTACGCGGATCATCTTTTGCAGGCACAAACTGCTCAATGAAAATGTGATGATTGTCGCCACTATCACGGATGCAAGCATTACCTGCAACATACAGTGCCGCCCAAGTCAGCCCATTGATACTGCAACTTACTGGCTTGCCCCAATGGTCTTTGTAAACAACACGATCGGCGCCTTCAAAAGGATGACGGTCGCTCATATCTTCAATATCGTAAATGCTCCACACCGCAGTCAGGCCAAGTTCCTCTTGAACAGCACTAAATCGAGCCATTTTAGTTTCAAACTTTTCGTCATCTTGGCGATATGCATCAGCAAGGCCTGCTTCAAGGCTCTTAAGAATTGACTGCAAGCGATCCGCTAGGTCATTGTGAATAACACCAGTGAGGCGTTCTTGCACCGAGCGAAGTTCGCATACGGCGTTATGAACGGTAGTAAAATCTTTTGCTTGAAGGGTCACAGTTTGCATTGTGCTATCCTAATTTAGACCAGGTCAACTTGGAAGTTAATAGTAACAGGGTTCATCTTGTCGTCATAAACACGAGTCTGGCCAGCAAAGCCCTGGATCTTCTCGCGGCCCAACTTTTCAAGTGCCTGCCAAACTGCGACACGTTGGTTAGTGAAACACATTTCAGTGGCGCCTTTGACAGTGGTGTAAAAACCCACACCGTCGACAATAACACGAACTTTTTGGTTGTTGTTCAGGCCTTCTACGATTCGCTTTTGACGCATTACCAACTCCTGTTTTGTTTCGCTATGTATGTATTATAGTGGTTCTGGATCAAAAGGTCAACCGTTTTACGCTAAAAAGATCCAAAAAAACCGTTGTATTTCTGCAACAAAAAGGTAATACTTAGGGTTTACTTTTTAGTAGTATATCAAATGCCCACATATCCCCAAAATTTTCTTCAGCGTATTTGTAAGGAATCCAAATATAACCGTCTTCGGCCCAATCAGTGCCAAAACTGTTTCTAACTATAAACATGGATTTTGTATCGTCATAACCTACTACGCACATGGCATGACTTCCTAATATATTGTTGTCGTTTAACGGCGGTGTTAATACAACTGATTCATCAGTTACCCCGTTGAACTCGTCAAATACATTAACACCGACAACAACTGGCCGACTATCGTTTAAATGTTTCTTAATATCGTTGATATTGTTTACGCTATACTCTTGTTTAATTGTTCTGCTTCTAGCATCGGCATAACACTGCCACGGAGGTTCTATTTTAAATTTGTCTATGTTATACGGCCATAATGATTCTACGCATAACCCGTACATTTTTATTGCCTTAATTGCAGTTGATATAAATGCGCCGTTATCGTATTCTATATTCTTTTCTAATTTTCTAGAGTTATAGTAAAGGAATAACCTGCTCAGGTCGTTAAACTGATCAGGGTAATGCATTCTTAATAGAAGTTCATATGCACCAACTACCGCCTGGGCAGTACAACTACCCAGGTTCCATTGTTCCTCAACAGGACTAGCCCATTCTCTAAGATCTACAATCATTAAGCAGTAAACAATGTAGGGAATTGACTAATTAGACCAGCAGACATGTACGCACTTAACGCAGAACTTGCTGCCGCAAATTTTTCTTTGGCTGCAACTTCGTCGGCTGTATTCTTTTCGTACTTGGCGTTTCCTAAGTCTAGTAGTGCATTTGTCCAATTGTCGATTAGTGTTCTTACAATGTCTTTGTCCCACTTGTTGTTGTATTGGTTCAGTAGCATACTATAACCCCAGTTAGCTTGAACAATTCTGTTTAGTGAATCAGCATTGTCAATGTGCCTAACTTGGTTCCTCCAAATGTAAATGAGCTGCATGATAGTATTGCCAAGTGCCTGATTGAATCGCTCTTTGAATTCTGTATCGTAGTAATTGCCTAATGTATTACCTAGCGTTTCAAAGTCCATAGCATCGCCAATGGCGGTTTGAAAATTTAACGAGCTGTTAAAAGATGCGTCGGCTAAGTTAATCATCTTACGTTCTAAGTCTAAGTAAAAGTCTTCGACGTATGTTTTAAACTCGTCAGCTGGCATTATGTTTGCAAGCGTTGACGGCGCTAACCTGTGCGGAGACACGCCATTGGCTATGTCTACTCCCATTGGATGGCCGAAGTGCTCTTCGACGATTGTATGTGTAATTTTCTTATACATGATTTTTCCTTTAAATAACATTCCATCGCGAGCCTGCAAAAACTACTGTAAGACTGTTATTAGTCCCTAGTGTTACGCTACTAGACGAGTCAATCTTTTGACCACTACTAGTCTCAACTTTAATGTTGCCATTGGATTGGTTTTTAATAATATAAACTTTTCCTACGACTCCAACCGGAAGTTTTAGTTCTATATTGTTGTCAGTTGCACCAATATAACAATCGTCAGATTCGATGTTGTAATCGTCGTCAACCAGAGTTACATTATACGAGCAACTGTTGCATCCGCCCCCATTGACACTTACCATTCCCGTACTGTCTACTGTTAGTCCGTCGCCTATCATTACTACGCCCAGACTAGTAGGCGTTGCAATATCAGAATCAATTTGAAAGGACAAATTTCCAGCAGGAACTGCTGGATTGGCATTAACTGACTGTGTTAGTGCCCGTCCTGCTTTGACTGCGGTTGGATTGCGAGAATAGCTCATAGTGGGTCCTTACACTACGTGCCACTCGGTGCCGCGAAAAATTAAAGTTACTGCACCAAACGGTACAGCATTGATGTAGCTAGCACCACCATCGACAAGTTCTCCGCCTGTTCCTTGGATAGTTGTAACTCCGGCCAAGAGACCTTGCTCGTCTTTAATAATGAACATTTTACCGTCAGTACCAGCAGGTAATGTAATTGTAATTGGTAAAACAGAGTTCGTACCAATGTAGTAATCATCGTTAGTTGCTGCGTAATCAACTAATGTTAATGTAGTGTTGTATAAAGGGTTGCTAGCATTTCCAGTTGAAATAACACCATTGGTTACTGTAATGTTTGCACCTACTTGAACAATACCGTAGTCGGTTGTTGTTGCTAAAGGGTTCTTATATGTCATGTTAGTTCCTTAAAATATATTCCATTCAGTTCCATTAAATACCAAGCTCATGCTTCCGTAGTTTGTGTTTAGAACTGCATTTGCACTACCGTCAATGGTAGTACCAGTTGCTGTAATAGTGATGTTGTTTGTAGCTGCATCACCATCGCAATCTTTTACAATGTAAACCTTACCAATTACACTAACTGGCAGCACAACAGAGGCAGCACCAGTTACATCAACGCATAGATAGTAATCATCTGTAGTTGCGGTGTAAGGGGTTGTTGTTACATCTGTTACAGGTACTATTTCTACGTTGGTAATTGTGCCAAGGTTAATAATGTCGTTGCCGTAACCGCCTAAGCTACTGCTAATTTGCGTCACTGGCGCCCGACGAATGAAAGGCATCGGCCTACGTCTGCGATACATTGAATATGTGTATAGGCCTAAGTTGTTAAACATCATGTCAATATGTTCCCTTTCCACCCCATTGGGTAATTAAACTTTTAAACTTGTCTTCTATATCAGCAGTTGGTTCAGTTACTGCGTTAGTTGTCTCTGCAACAGTTTCTTTGTTTGGTTCTTCGACTGGAACTAAATTGGTTTCAGGCGTGTATGCGATTGGGGTTTCTTCTACTGGCTTTGCAACTTGTTGAGTTAGTACCTTATACAATTCTACGCCACGTGCAACAACTTCTTCTTCTGACGGATAATGAAACTGCACAGTAAACGGCAATAATGTTCCATTTGAAGTCCATGCGGTCCTACTTGTTGATAGCCATGCTGTATGGGCGGCAGAGTATTCCTTCATTAATTCTTCGTTTAATTGCATCCTTGCCAGGCGAAGTATCTCTGCTAAACGCTTATGCTCATTGAATTGATGTTCGTTCATTATAAAACTCCTCGTTTTAACAATACTGCAAATATAGTTCCTGCAATACCAGCAGCCAGAGAAATAAGCCCGCCTAGTAATAGATTCCTAATTCGTTCGCTTCTTTCTCCGGCTTGCTTTAACTCGCTTTCGATTTTGTCCAGCCTACGTTCGATGGCTAATCTTCGTTGGGCTTCCAACGCTACATGCGTTTCAAGATCTACTAATTCAACATCTTTAGAAGAACCTATAACTGCCATATTACGCCGTAAAGTCTGTTGGGAATTGGGCAATAATGCCTCGGCTGATTCGATCAGCAATACTTGTATAACCCTTCTGGGTATGATTTGGTACGCCAGATACTGCAACCTTCAAAATGTTATCAAGTGCAATAGAGTCTGCTACAAAGTCGCCTTTTAAACGAGCTTTGAAATCGTCGACCCATAGTGCTGTTAAATTGATAAACATTTCATCTAGCAAGTCAACTGGCCAGTGAGTTGGGTTAAGTTCGTTAAGATACTTTGCAAGCTCATTGATTTGTTTGTCCCAAATAACTTCATAAGCATTAATGTCTTTGCCTAGTTTAAGCTCGGCAACTACCTTTTGCCCATTAATTGTAATCACGCTTAACAAGTCGCCGACTTTACGTGCGGCAGTTAGGCCATAATATGGATAGAAAAAATCGCCAACTTGAGCAGCCGTCTTTTTCTGATTATCAGCAATAGCGGCAGTGTCTGCTAGGCCGCCGTATGCTGCAACTGAAAAGTTAATCATTCCAAGAGCATAGCGAGTCCACAAAGTTCTACTATCCATTCTAAAGTTCATTGTCATTTCGTTTATAACAACAGTAGGCAATGGCTCGCCTTGCTTTGGCTTTACTGTTTCTGATTCAGACAATGTCTTTAACGGCTTGCGGGTTTCTGTGTTTTTGTAATACATGTAATCACCAAATAACTGTAGGGTTGGAAATTTGAGTCACCCCAACGGCTGTGCCAGTGTTAATCAATCGTTGATTGCTGATTGCACTACCGATGATGTTGTTAGAGTATCCATATCCTGGATAAAATACAGGATATGCATAGCTTCTGTAAAACGGATAATAAAAATTTGTGTACATTGTGTTTCCTTAAAAAAGGTAGGTCAACCTTTTGAGCTGACCTACCGATAGCTTATAGTAAGCCTCCTGAGATACCATAATATCCTGGGTATCCATAACCGTAGCCAATGCCCGGGTAACCCCATCCATAACCGTAGCCATAGAACGGGTAGGCATAACCACCATATGGATAACCAATGCCTGCTCCTAGATAGGGGCGAGGATAGTATCCAGCAACTGCGGGTCTATAGATCATATGAGACCTCCTTTAGATCAGTTAATGCTAGTAGGTGTAGATGTTTGTGTAGTACCTGTCATAGTACCAGTGTTAACTAGACCTTGGCTAGAAATTGCGCTCTGTAATGCGTTTACTGCGCTAACTTGGTTAGCACTTTGGTAGGCAGCAACTGCACCACCGTATGCTAGACCTAAACCGCCGTATTGTACACCTAAGCCTGTTAGAGCTGTGTTTGTGTTGATTAGAGCTGTGTTTAGGTTTTGTGTGTTTAAGTCAACAACTAGTCGACGTGTAGCTTCAGCTTGTTCCATGATTAGGCGTTGTTGAGCAGCACCTTGAGCACCAATGGCAGCATCTGTACGAGCAGCGGCTAGCATTGTCTGTAGTGTGCTATCAGCAACAGCTTGCTTGATAGCAGCTAGTTCTGTAGCATCGTGTAATGCAACTTGCATAGCACGGTTGTTGATGTCGTTTGTTTGAGCGACTTGTAGTTTGTAGTTTTCAAAGATTGAATCGGAAACCTTTTCACGAACACCAGCTACCTGGTTAGTTAAAGCGAAGAAGGGATCAGTTGTTAGCATATCAGCCATTTTATTTTTCCTTTAAAGTAAAATTCTAGGCTGTATACTTGCCTAGGATTCGACTGCTTCAGATTCGATTCTGTTGCAGTACAATCTTAGTTAAAGTGATTTTGGCTGATTTAAGGCTGGCGATAGTAGTAGTGTGTGCGTCAGTACTACGGTCAACAAAAAACCCCTTGCGGGGTTTTTATTTTATTACACCAGTTTCGTTTGCTAGTGCAAGTTGTGTTCGATTCTTTACACCATACCTTCGTAATATTGCACTAACATGAATCTTAACTGTATACTCGCTGATCTTTAAGATGTCAGCAATCTTTTTATTGCTTAGGCCGCGTTTGGCAATAAGGTTAAAAATTTCATACTGTCGCTTAGTAAGGTCAACACCTTTCTTCTTGCGAACATATCGTTTCATTGGTGCCGCCATAGCAACTGCTGGCCAGTGGCTTTGTCCACGACGTAAGTTTTCGTATGCGACAATGGCATGTTGTTTTTCAAAAAAACGCATACCCGGAATGATACCAAGTACTTCATTACGCTTTAACTGTGCAATAAGGTCAGTGTCGCATACACCCGGTACAACAACTGCAATATCAATTGTTTTCTTGTCAGACACAAACTTAGACATTGAACTTAGCATGGTCAACACTTCGCCAAGCATCATATGTTCGCGCTCTAAGAAGTCTAGACGAAAAACAATCAGCATCTTTTTATGATCCTGATCTTGCATTAGTGATATAAGAGACGCCCAAGTCTCGGATACTTTTACATCAATGTCAGCTTCTTGCTTTAACGTAGATTTAATCTTGTTGATAGATTTTAGTTCTTCATGTAATTTACTACTGTCCTCAGTGGACGTCATCCAAGGACAAAAGTAAACTACATCCGATAATGATTCAAGCATGTAATCCTCTGCTTCCTGCTAAGGCCAGCTGTGTTCTATTTCGCACTCCGTATGCTTTTAGAATCGAGCTAATATGAACCTTAACCGTGCTTTCACTGATATTTAAAATCTGTGCAATCTTCTTGTTACTCAGACCTCTATTAGCAACTAGAGCCATAATTTCCTGTTGCCTATCAGTTAACTTAATTCCGTATACTTGTTGCTTGGCAGGTTTGGCCTTTGACTGAATGTAATCCGCTGGCCAGTGTAACGATCCAGTTAAAAGTATATCAATGGCTTCATAAAAATCGGCACTGCCAAATTTCATAATACTTGGAACAATGCCGTTTACGTTGCTTTTCTTAAAATGGTTAATAGTAGTGCTACTACATTTTTCGTTAACTACTACGCCTACTGCTATCTTTTTCTGTTGGCTTGTAAGTGTTGTGATAGTTGACATTGCATCAACTATTTCATTGAGTGTAGTTCCCGGGACTTCCAATAGATCATTGCTAAACAGTACCAGCGTAAACTCGATTGCATCTTCAGGATTGCTCATTAGTTTAACTAACTCGGCCCAATTGTCAATGACATGGACTGAACTGTTGGTAAAGTCGCCAACAGTTGACAATGCCCTACTATTGTAGTTCTTGTCATTTTTATCAAAGTAAATCACTTGTCTCATAGTGTGCTCCTCCGCTAATACTTAAAACGGTAAAGTACTTTTTCTTACCAGCGGAAGTACTATGCGCGGCTTCAGTGCTATGCTATAGATTTTATAGCAATCTACAGACAAGGTCAAGTATGTTCTATATGTTTAATGCCAGCCAGTTTAATTGCATGTTGGCAAGCAGGGCACGGTTTGGCCAACAACAGATCGCCATTTCTACCAATTCTGGTCACTACAATACGGTGCGCTTTGTTCCAGTCTTTGAGTTTGACCAGTGCATCAACTTCAGCATGTAGATAAATGGCTTCTGGCCTACCAGTCTTTGCGCCTAGTTTGGCTTGCAATGGATGAGTCTTTACATAACTGTTCTTACCAATGCTGATGACACGACCCTTTTTATCATAGATAATTGCCGTAAGATTTTGAGGGCTACTCATCGAACAAAGGCTTGGAAGTAATAAGTTGTTGGCACAGTAAGGTATTCGCGAATAACTGACACTCCGCCCTGGGGTTGCCAGCCTTCTGCAATAAGTTCTGCAACACGACGATGGAACTCATCGTGCGTTGCATTAATTACACAATATTCACTTACCCGACCCATTGAGCTTTTCTTTAATAAAGCTAAACAACTTGCGCTGAGTATCAAAGACGTACTCGACTTCTTCCTCGCCAGTGTCCACCGTTAGCACGAACCCATTGGTAACTTTGCGAATTTCAAGGCGCTCAAACATTTTTCTCTCCAGTTAGATTATACTCAATTATAACACGGTTGCAAACAATTTGCAACCTTACTCGTCGTCAACAATCAACTCTCGAGTTCGCTTGACACGCCCAATACGCGATGCTTTGTTCCAGTCGTAGTCAACCCCATCAGGACACTTGCCGTTGCGAATGCTGTCTACTCCAAAACGACCAACAACTTCAAACCCGTTACCAGTGATGGTAACAAACTCGTTTAGAGTTTTGGCGTATGCCATTGCTTGGTCCAGTGTAGTACATTCATGCTCAGTACCATTGCATATTACTTTATAAGTCAAATTAACCCCAATCTTTTTTATCCCCTGATTCTTCGTTTGCATCGTAGCCGGCATTATATTCGGCAATTTCCTCGGCAGTCAATTTTGTAACTGCTTCACCTTTGTAAGTACCGTTTGGATACCAGTGTGGATCGCGTTTGCGATTGTAATAGCTATCAGCTGACCCACGATCATACAGACTGCCATGGCGGTTACGATCAAATTGAGGTGCGTTTTTGGACATAGTGTTCTCCTATTAATAATCTGCTGTAATTTTGCCTTCAGCAACATTGTAAGTCAAAAAGACTTTGTCAATAGCTTCGCCAGTACCGCTTTCATCATGGTAAGTTACTTGATAGCAGAACTGCCCACCATTAGTAATACCCAAAAACTTACACGACTTGAAACTTGCACCTTTGTACCCGCTGTGATGCAGTGCCATTGCTAGGCCGTGTGTAGTAAAAGTGGTAAGCGTCTTAAGAGTGTCTGCGGTAATCATGTTAATCCTTAAAATGCAAATTCACGAACCCAGTCAAAGCGAGTAGAAGCCGGGACCCAACGAAATTGTTGCTTCTTGCGCTCGGGCTGTTCCCAGTCCAAGCAAAGCATAACCCATCCACGGTCTTGCGAAAAGCCAACATTCTCGGCAACTCGCACAACCTGAACAAGTCGGTTCTGTAATCTTGCAACAACAACTGTCATGACGCCTCCTATTAAAGAGTGTTGAGGGCGGGTTGCATTTCTGCAGTCAGTTCACGCTCACGAGCATGAGCCGCAGTCTTGCCGCGCACCACTTCAAGCAGGTAAGGGGTAAAGCCTTCACGACCATATTTGCGAAGTGCTTCGCAAAGGTTCCATTCCTTGCTTTCAGTGTTAGCACGAGAGAGGTGACGGTTAAAGCGACCACGCACAGAAGCCAGTGCAGTACCGTTAACAACAGTAAGTCCAATGTATGACTCACCAGTTACTTCACAGTACAGTTCGTAGATTGCATGGTTGCGATCTGAACGGCGTTTGCGGGTTACTTTTTGCTTCATCATGTATGTATTATAAGCGGTTTTGGACCAATGGTCAACCGTTTTTTGGGCTTTTTTGACTCAAAAAGTGTTGTTTTTGTGCAACGTAGTAGATTAAACCCTAAGTATTACATTTAAAACCCTGGTTTTTGTAGTATTTTAGCTACAAAATAGCTAAATAATATTGGCAGATGACTTTGCCACAAATAAAAGGAGCCAATATCATGGCCGCAAAACTAGTTATTATCAAACAAAAACGCGAAACTGCTGATGTAGCATTTTTCGCACCTTCAGTAGAGCAGAAAGCCTCTCTAGCCGCATTAACAGATGTTAAAGCAGTTGTCGGTGAACGCAATTTCAAAGGCGGATTAACAAAAATCCGTACACTATTCTTCCCAACAGTTGAGTTATTCGACGCATGGAAAGCTAACGAAACAGTAGCCGCAGTTAAAGCTGATCGTGACGCTTATAATACTGCTAACGGTATCACAGAATCTGAGCGTGTTATCGACTTCCCAAATCTAGTTGTTTAATAGCAATTTAGATTAACTAAAGCCCGGATTATCCGGGCTTTCTTTTGGATCTATTTTGGCTCATTAAATGGCTATATAATAATATGCCATGCCAATTATTAGTAATGAAACAAATACGTCCGAATAAAAATATTCCTTTTTATTCTGCGCCTGAGTTTGTCAAAGAAGCATTAAGAACATATGGTCCACCTGCATTAGTAGGCGAGAGAAACTTTACAGACGGATTGGTTAGAGTAAGGTCTTTACTATTCCCGTCAACTGCTGATTATGAAAACTGGTTAAGCAATCCAGTTACAACAACAAACGTTAAAGAACGATTCAAATACAATGAGCGCAATGGCATTGTAGAAACCCACCAAGTATTTGAAATTGACGGGCTAGACTTAATAGGTATTCCTTCTTAACGTCCGTAGCCAGACCTATAAGCGTCATGTTCGCGCCTGCGTTGGTCTTCTAATAGACGCTGTCGCAATCCACGTTCACATGCCGCACGTTCATTATATGTAGGATACGCATGGCAATGCGAAGGGTACGCAGGTACTACAACTGTCTCTGTATAAACAACAGGCGCTAGTCGGTGATGCTCATGCCCGATCAAATAACCCATAGTACCACCTACTAACATTGCAGTACCTGTACGAGTAGCACAACCAGTTAAAGCCAATCCAGCAAGTAAAACAAATAATAGTTTTTTCATAGTTAGAAGCTTCCGTTGTTATCTTCGTCGCCGTACTCTTCAGTTTCGATTTCAACTCGCAAATTACCGTAAAGTCCCAGCAACTCTTTATTAGAGTACATATCCCACTTGTACATTGTTACATCTTCGCCTACTTCAGTGAGTAGCTTTTCGCATTCTTTAATTACCATATCACGCATGTTTATCTCCGCATGTGGCTGATTTCTACAGCCTGTTCATCATTAAGCACTGGCACGGCATTTGACTTGTGCATCGTAGCAATACCTTTGATAAGTGTGCCTGTATATTTAGGTGACTCTTTCTTGGTAGCAACACCCATACCAGAGTCTAAGCTCTTGGGACGAGGGCCGGTATCACGAATATAAACAGATGGTGTGGTAACAAGTGGCTCAGCAGACAATGCACGTTTACGTTTACGTTCCTCTGCTTCGACGCCCCACTTCTTTTGCAGCTCGGCCCAGCTGGCATCTAGCTCGCGAGCCTTACGAGCTTCTTCGGCATTGCGAAACTTGCGCTTACCTTTGCGCTTACCTGTGGTAGAAAGCCATGGACCTTCTAGATGCATTGTCATACAAACACTCCTGTATTGTTATGCGTATTGTAGCATCGAAATGTTAGCTTGTCAACGGACTAGATATTCGTCCATTGGCCCATGAGGTCCATCTATACAGTTGGACCTAAGTAAGACCCAACGAGGATCAACATGTGCAGATTTGTATACAAAAGCACGACCGCTTAATTGTATTGTGGCCCACGCCGGATCATTTAATGGATCAATGCTGTCCACAACAACCCCAATGACAGCACTATTACTAAATGCTAAATCAACGCAGTCTTCGACTAGCGTTACTGTAAAGCCGCGTCTGTCGTCCTTGTCAAAGTTGCCGTCAATCCACCTGAACTGTTCAGTACTCATGTCCGTTTGGATAAATGTTAAAAGACAAACGCTTTAGTAAACGATCGGGTTCGCCTTCTTCAAATGTAACAGTGTCGCGACGATGTACACTATTCCAGTTATCGTAAATTAGGATGTCGCCATTGTCCCATTTGTGCTTGTATAGGGTGTTAGGCTTACTTTCGCATAAGCGATAAATGCCTTCCATAAACTCTTTAAATCTTACTACTTCTTCACCACCTTTAGTAACATGATGAATCCAAGTGTATCCTTTACCATAGCAGTTGATACGAGGACTAATGCGGCCCGAGAATGGATTAGTCTTTAAGAATGGAAACTCTTCAATACGTGAACCAGGCTCGTACATAAAATGCTGGTAAACTTTTACATCACTATAATATTCGCGCTCTGTTTCGGTAAATTGTGCGTATGCTTCTTCTAAATGTAACCACTCAGTTTGTCCGCTGTCATTGTTTGCAGTACGAACCATGTACAAAGCGCGAGCTGGAAAACTCTTTTCTCCTACGTGTGCCATATCCGCATGGTAGAACATTTCAGTATCCTTCCAGCGATTGTTTGCAGTCTTAAAATAACTGGTTGGTGTTTTTAAATTTTCCTTGTTTAACGTAACGTCAAACTTACCAGATCCGTTACGGTAATCTTCGACGTTCCATAATATGCCAAACTTTTTAGCAATGTTATGAAACTGCTCGTCTGTTAGTGTAGGCGGCAAGCCTTTAACAATAAGCAAGCCTCTGTTGACTAAACGGTTGCGCCAAGTCTCTGCAGATTCGGCCATAATTTCATCGTAGCTTGTAGTGTACTCGGTGCACCAATTATTGTGAATGTTTCGGATTTGCATAGTGCAGATATTTATAGTCAAAAAGAAAGGGTGTGTTGCCACACCCTTTAAATCACTTAATTAAGAATTAAGCAGATTTGATCTGACCAACTAGGCCCTTACCAAAAACTGCATCATACTTACCGTGTAGGTCAGCAGTAGCAGCTTTGAAAGCAGCTTTGTCTTCTGCGCTTAGTTCAACAACGTTGATACCTTCAGCAACAGCACGTTTCTGTGTTAGAGCAATGTCAGCAACAGATTCGTCACGCTCGATACGAGCAGCAGCTAAAGCAGCGTCAGCAAAAACTTGCTGAGTAGCTGTGTCTAGGCTGTTCCATAGATCCTTGTTGATGATTAAGGATGTTAGGAATAGAGAATGCTCAGAGTGAACTAGGCTCTCTGTGTGTTGAGCTTGTTGCATACCATAGATACGTGGGTATGTAGATTCACCAGCGTCAACGCTCTTTGTAGCTAGACCTTCGGCTAGTTGTTCAATAGCCATTTCAACTGGAACAGCGCCGATAGCTTCGAATGTGTCTTTAGCAACTGGAGAAGCTGGAACGCGAACACGTAGGCCACGTAGGTCTTCTAGTTTCTCAACAGCAACAGAAGCTGGGATGATACGGAAACCACCGCTGTATGTGAACGCTAAACCTTTAACGTTGCTTTCAGCAGCTAGTGTATCAAATAGTTGTTGACCAACAGCGCCGTCTAAAACGCGGGCAGCGTGATCGTGGTCAGCAAATAGGAATGGTAGGTCTAATACCCACATATCCTGGCTTAGTTGGCCTAGTGTAGTTGTGTACATTTGGCTCATTTGAACTTTACCAGACTCTAGTAGTTCTAGTAGTTCGTAACGGTTGTTGATTTCTTTACCTTCAGCATACTTGGCAGCGTATTCAGCTAGACCTAGTACTTCGATTTCGAAAGCACCGTTTGTTTTTTCGCTTACTTCTGCTGAGAATTTCTCAGCTGCACGTAAGAATAGATCGTATGGTTCGTGTGCTAGAACCCAAGTTAGTTTTGTTGTCATGACAAAAATTTCCTTTTTTAGCATTCAGCTAATGTGAGCATTCGGCTCACATATATTTAGCTTACTTAGGAGTTGCCTCCTAAGTTGCACTATTATTTACCTAAAAAACTGAGATTTTGAACGGGTAGTGCCGGTTACTTTATCCGGCGCACACTACGCGGTGCAGTTCAATTGCGCGGACGCCTATATCCGTAGACGACAACGGCCCTAAGGTGGGTTCTGTTAGCTCCAAATAACCATCTTGAAGCGTTCTTTAACTATACCAAAGTATTTACACTTGTAATCGCTTTGTGCAAAGAAATCTAAGTTATGCCATTCATTCTTTTTTGCCAAAAGATGCTTTGCTGCATCTGCCCAGTCAATGTTGGTTAGTATAGACTCTGCTTGTGTTTTTATTTCTTGTATTTCATTGTAGTTGAAACTATCCCATTCCCAATGTAGTACTTCAAAGCTGTTGCCTTGCTGATCAACATAGTCCATTGAAAAGTCTAGGCCCCACTTAGGACGAATGTTTATAATTTTGTACAGCAGTGGTAAATTATGCGCCCACATTTTTAATTGTGTTAGTGCATCTCCACTGTATCCTTTGCGTTCAAAAAGTAATGAGTGATTTAAGTGACAGCCTGTGCTTGATTGTTTAGCAACTATCCAAGGCTGTTTGAGTGCAGTTCTATGGCAGCGATGACTATCTGGCCCTGCCATGTTGCTAGATGCATAGTGCTTTTCAATCTCGGTTAAGTCGTAACCGTTTTGATCAAACAGCTCAACGTCTTCGGCAGTAGGAAGATAAACTAGTTTAGCAATAGGGCGAGTCCAATGGCTAGTAGGGTCAAATGCACTCTTAGATACCGCTAACATTTTGATTAGACTTGGCTAAATGGATTTTTTGGTGTGTCGTACCCGTCGTCATCTGGGTACACAAGATATTGGTCAGGATTTGATTCTGGCTCTTTTAAAGGTGGTAAGCAATTTGAACATTCACAATCTCTACACTCGCAACCACCTACTAAACAAGAAATGCCACAATGTGGTTCATGCCAGCAAGTACATTTATATTTAGACATTATACAAACTCTCTTAGAACTCTTTCAATTTCAACTTGTGGATTGTTAGGATTTATTTCAACTGCAATGCACTGCAATACTAGATACAATGCAATAGCGTTTGCAAAGAACAACGCTGTAAACAAGCAAGAGTAATTAACAATTTTCAACAAGTTGTACATGCTATTAGTTATTTCTTGCCAAACCATAGCTGGAACCATTCCTCTGTTCCGGGCTTGATGTTTTGTTCTTTTTGTATCTTGCCTAAGTTGGGAAAATTTTGTACAGCCTGTGTGGGAGATTCAAAGTGTGTAGGAGTATGGTAAACACCGTACTCGCTAAGTGCAGCTGGGTCTACGTATGCATCAGGGACAGTAATGTCATTACCTGGCGGATTAAATGCAGCAGCGGTAATGCGATATTGTTTCATTTTAGTATTCTTGACCGTCGCTGTATTCGCCATCGCGTAAGCCTTCGACTAAATCAGAAATGCTTGTGCTCATACGATCCATATAACCATGACCGCCCAGGCTTGTCTTAATATGTGCAAATGTATATGCTTCCATGCTTCTGTATAAGCCTGGTAAACGTTGACGAACAACATGTTCCATATCAGCTAATGTGTTGTTCATTTCAATTAACAAATGCTCAAGTTGGTCAGCTAACTCGTTGGCTTCTTCTTGAGTCATTTCGCTACCTTCAGATTCTGCAACAACAGGAGTACCTGCTACCGTTGTGCTATTTGCTAAACCTGCAAGAACACGAATGCGACTAACGTCAATTTCTTCTTCTACGTTAATGCTGCCCATGCCTTCTGTAAGTTGTTTGGTCATATCTATATCCTAAATCAGTTGATTTATTTAGTAAAACAAAAGCCCCTTACGGGGCTTTGTAGTTGCAATTAGAATCTTCGGTCACTTTCAATAAGGATAACGTATTGCTCGCATTCTTCCCAACTGTTACAGTAACGAATAATAGTTTCGTCGTAAGGCGTATGCGATTTTAATATGATATCGTCAACGTCAAAGTAGGCAATTTCAGTTACGTAGCCCCACTTATTGCGCCATGGACCAAAGCTGTCGTATGGCAACTCTTTAAAATCAATGGGACTTGCGTACATAGCATTATTTACTGACTATTAAAGATTTAGCTTGTTTATGATAGCCTTGTCTTGCAAGAATACTGGCTGCACGAGCCTTGTTAAATTCCATCAAGATGCTGATAACTGAATTGAAAAACTTTTTCATAGCGTTATTCTTCCTTGTGAGAGACGTTGGGCGAACTGATTTTCTAATCGTTCTACATCGCAAATATCTTTTGGATTATGAGATGTAATGTAACGGTCCAACGCAGTCTGATACGTTGGACTCTTAAACAAGCGAGAAAAGAATGAAACTATCTTTTCCCACATGATATTATTCCGCGTCTACTGTGGCTTTACGAGCAGTTTTAGCCTTAGTAGATGTTGTGAATTGCTCAAAGTTCTTTGTGAACTGATCTAAGCCTGGGATTTTGAAGTCTTCAAAGCTCTGTGGCATTTTGAAACCTTCTGCGGCTTTGTAAGCGGCTGTGGCTTGAGACTTAACAGATTCAGCAATCTTTGTGTTTACGTCGACTAAAGTGCGACCATAAGCAAAGGCTGCGGCTGTCATTGTGCTAGCAACGTCTTGGGCTAGCTTTGTGTTTGATTCAACGGTTTTTGTGATTTGTGTAAACATATATTTCTCCTTATAAAGCGAGTTTACGGTTAGAACCTCTATTGAGCGTTCTAGTAGAAACACTATCATGGTTTCTACTAATATATATGCTGCACCGCAGCAATGTTAAGTACCGTTTTAACTTACTTTGGAGAAATATATGTTAGGCTGTCAAGAACTCACGAGCAAACTGTTCGCTTGCAAGATTTTTGCACTTAGACTCACATTGGATATCAAAGTCCTTAGCAAAGCTACTGGCCCATTGGTTAACTGCTGAGTTCCAGTAGAAGTCGCTATGTGCTCGTAGCTTTTGCTTTTTGTAGCCAGCTTTTAGCAAGTCTGCCATATTGGGCAGAATGGTAGAGGAATGCCCAACCAAGACATCTTCTCTTGATACGGAGTAATGTAAAGCAGGACGAACACCGCGCCAGCTGTCAATGACCCGTGCAACTCGGGCATCGCTAGGATCCAAGTACTCCCCTTCACGACACCAATGATGGTGAATGTCAAGAACAATAGGTAGCAAATCGCTAAGACTGAGACAATCATCTAACCCCCAGGAGTTTTCTTCGTTTTCGATGGTAATGCAATTACGTGCTTCTACGCTGAGGCGTTGATATGCCTCCCTAATGCCTGCTGGCCCACGTTTTCCGGAGATGTGTACATTAATCTTAAAGTCCTGGAACGACTTTCCGTATCCCATCCAGCGTGCCATATCTGCATGATATTCAAATTCCTCTATTGAGTTATCAACAATGCCAGGATTCTCACTAGCAAGAACAGTGAACTGGCCAGGATGCATAGAAAGGCGTACTTGTTTACTGCGAGCCACATTGCCGATTTCTGCGAATCCTCGTTCAAGTAGTCCAAGCACATCCGCTCGCTTATAAAAAGCAGACCAATCGATATGAGTATAAGCAGGGAGGATATCACTACTAAGGCGGACCATACGGAGGTGCTCATCTTGTTCTCCTACTACTTCAACAAGTTTGCGAGTTGATTCGATATTTTGGACCACTAGGTCCCATAGCTTTTGCTCAGCAACATCTCGGCTTTGACGTTTGAGCCAACTAATAGTAGTCGTGCCAGTGTTAAATCCATCAACAGATTCAAACAACTTTTTTGGATGTGGCTTGACGTACTTGCAACAAAAACCTACTCGACCCATATTGGCTCCTACCAATGCCGGATCACTCCGGCTACAATGAAACAGTTAGTAATGATGTATGTTAACACAATTACTGCCCGAATGCAAGCAATTTGGTCAGCTTCGTCGTCCGTTTTACCAGCCTTCTCACCAAGGGCCTTAGCTATAAGTCTCCAATATTTTTTCATTGTGGATCAAGATCTAATAGACGTTTAATATAGTCTTGTGTAAATTCGTCTCTAAGTTGATCGTCAGTTTTACCACCATTATGGTATCGATCAAACTTATTGACAAGAGTGCGAGCCTTTGCCTCTTCTTCGGACAGTCCTAGATTTAACCATCCTGCATAAGACAACCATCCGTCCATTTCCTTAGCCATAATTTGATCATACATTTCAGCGTGTAAGTCAAATGCTTCTTTTTGCGAAAAGCCCATGTTGTTTACCCAGGCAAACGGAAACCGTTTGTTAGGAAATGTGTATCCATATTTTTCGGGATACTTTTCAAAATTACTAGTCCACACATTATCTAGGCCCTTAAACAGATGCATTGCTAACAAGTGTATTTTTGCATTGTCCAATGGAAAGTCCTTTGAGGCTACTTCGCTAATCCAAGCCCTGGCGGTCTCTTTTGTTTCATATGGAAGCCCAATAATAAATTGAGAATCAATGATAGAACCCTTAGGCATCTTGGCATTAATGTGATGTAACGTCTCTACAATTTTATCTCTGTTGATGCCTTTACCGATGCTTTTGTTTGCTTCATAGTTAAGAGTTTCAATACCAAAACTTAGACCACCTGCACCGCTTTCTGCTATCAAGTCAACGGTATGCGGATGTGCAGCCATTAGATCCAATCGCATAAATGCATTGAAGTTTAACTTGAAAGATAGCTTTGAAAACACTTCATTGTATAGTATTTCTAACTTTTCAACACTGTCATTAAATGTGTCGTCGAGAAACCAGTAATGTGTAGTTTTGTATTTGGAATAGTTTTCTTCTAGCTGATCTAAAATAATAGCAGGATCTTTAAGATAATCTAATTTTTTCCTGCCATTCAATGGATAAGAACAGAAACTACAATTGAAGATGCAACCACGAGCAATTTCCATTGGTAGTGCTTCGCCTTGCATTACCATGTCGTTTTCGTGCCAGGAAAATTTATCATGGTTATAGTCAAATCTTGATGCTTTATGATCGTGCGTTAAGCTAATACTACCGTCACTATTTTTAACGTAAGGTAAAAACGGATTCTTACCTTCCAAATACTTGGTATACTCAACAGCAGTAGTGTCAGCAAAGCCTTCAATGAAACAATCAATGAAGCCTGGGCGTTTGCCTAAACGTCCAACGGGGGCTCTGGCGCCACCTAATACAAATTGACACTTAGGGCTTTTTGCTCTTATAGTTTCTTTGATGTCTTGAATTTCTTCATCTTCAAAGATATAAGTGTTTGTTAAAATATCGTCAATGCTTTTGTAAACAGTGCCAGCGTTGTTTGCTGAATTTAAACTCTTAGATGTGTCTTTGTTTGGATTGTTTAGACGTCTAAACCAATTTGAACTAAACCCAATCCAAAGAGTGTCACTTGTGGTAAAGTGCGATAGCACCTTTTTAACAATCTCAGTACCATTTTTGGCAATGTGAGGCCAATTGTCAATGACCTGAACTGTGTATCCTTGCTTGCGAAGGACGTTAGCGATTTGAAATGCGCCCACTGGACGCATTGGTGATACAACTGAGGTACCTGCACATATGATAATTTGAGCCATGCATCTATTTAGTGCCACTTGAGACAGGGGGTTCGGAAACTGACAAATATCAACTAGCAAACATCAATGATCAAATATGCTCTTGAGGCTTAGATAGTGCATCAAACATCAGTGTATAATAGTTGCTATCTAAGCCCAGACTTTAGTCATCGGAAGGGTTTCAAGCCAATCGATAATAGTTTCCAAATCTTTGGGATTTGGACGTTTCCTCAGTCACCCCTGTGATTGAGCAGTGGCCGCTCAATCTAGCCCAAGTTCAGTGAGAACTAGTGCTACTTGTTCTGGTACGTCAATTTCTGTACGTACATTGATACTAACCATTTCGTCTTTGATCTTGCGACGACGGCGACGAACTTGTTCTAGTTCTTGCTTTGCCGCTTCGACAAACGCTTCGTCGATGACATTGACGTCAATGTTGTGCTCATTGCGACCGTATAGGTTACGCTCGCTTGTGATAGTTGCAATACGAGATGCAATTTCTTTTTCTAGCGCGGTTTGGCTGATGCTTGTTTGAAGCTCAGTCATTCCACGTAGACGTGTTTCAAAGGTGCTCAACATAGCATCTTCGGCAAGGTAACCTACGATGCCAGCTTCGGCATTTTTACGGGCAACAACATCGCGCAGGAAGCGGTTAACATCTAGCAAGCGGCTTACTCGCTGGTTGTTTAGTTTGTACTTTTCAGCTTGAGCTGCAATTCTTGCACCGATGTCGGTGTCATAGAGGCTGACGGTAATGCTAGACTTTTCGCTACCGATTCGTTTTACTTCTTCTTGGATTTGTTGTTGGACCACAGCGGCCTTGCGTAGATTGATTTTCATATGTTTGTCCTTGTTTGTTAGCGTATATGACTATTGTAGTGTAATTATTCGTTGTCGTCAATGACTTTTAGCTCTTTTGGCAAAGTAAAACGTCCGAAACTTTTCATTACGATCATTCCCATTGGATCGTTGGCTCGCATGATAGCTTCGAGTTCAATTTCGGCGTCCTTTATAGTTGGCCACACTTCAGTAAAGAGCCAACGCTTGGTACGAGCTGTATGTACAAATTGGTTGTTGAGTTCTTTGGTATAAGCAGCTTTGCCAGTTAAGTCCCAAACTGTAGCAGCCATGCAGTAGTCCATGTAGGTCATTAGTGCGCCACCGTGTGTTGTACCTTGACTATTACGATGTGCTTCATGGCTGTACCAGGCAAATTGAGCAACAGAATGATCTGGGCTAAACTTATACCATGGCTGCATGGTCCACGTCACAAAGTCCCGCCAATGCGTACCACGAACGTCATAGCCCAACAGCTTCAATGATGCTGGTGAATATTTCATTAACCGTTTAGGATATTGCGGAAGTAGTTAACAGCAGCTTCTTCAACTTGTTCGGGTGTTGCATCATCTGCAACATCTAAGTTGATATCTTCGGCGCTAGCTTCAATTTCCCAGTCTAAAGATTCTGGAAACGCTTGTGATAGTTCATAGCTAATCATGTCGCCTGCAACAACACCTTGCTCGCAATTTTCTACATCAGTGCCTAACACAAACATATAGCAGATCATGCCAGATTCATTTTCGTGTTCAAGTACATCGTCGGAAGCAATGATATCACCAATTTCCTCGTCAACGATTTCAGTCATATCCATAAACTCGTCATCGGTTAATTCTCGTGCTACACAAACTCTTAGGTAGTGTTTAGGTTCTTGTGTTTCCATGATTTTTACTCAAATGTAAAACCAGCTTTCTTTAAGCTAGTTGCGATTTCTTCTTTTGTCCAGGACGGGCTGCATACTCGTTCTGCAATCAGTTCTTCAAAGTTTTTTAACCTTGATCTGATGAACATTTTGTTATATGCATCAACATTATTTACATCCGAATAGCCGTTATAGTGTACCATTGTATCCTGAGGCAATCTGGCAAATTTGTTGATAAACGTTTGGTTAGCTGGGTAGCCAATTGCAGTACCAAATAATGGAAAGCAATGCTCAGGTACGTTATAATGCTTATTCCAAAACTCAAACGGTACTTCACGAATGGTACCCATATAGCAGGTACCAATGCCTAGCGACTCGGCTGCAAGGCAAAACGTTTGGGCAGCAATAGTTGCATCACATATTGCCTTAAGATTAAGGTCGGCTTGTTTTATGTTGGCTGTAGAGTAGTTGCTTTTATCAAGCAAAGTTTTGTTTCTATGCAAGTCTGCAATCCAAACAAGGTATGGACTTGCATTTAAAACCATGTTTACATTTTGTCCGTCTATGTTGCCTATGCAAGGATTTGATTCCACTAAGTGCTTTTTCTTAGCTAGATCGGTAATTACCAGTACACTCCAAGATTGCAACCTGCCACTTGACGGTGCGCTTTGAGCAGCAGCTAATAATAGCTTTAAAGTTCCTTCATCAACGGCAATATTGTTAAACTCTCTAATGCTACGGCGACCTAGTATACCATCTATAAAGTCGTTTGAAGGGACATTATCAACGTTAATGCCCGCTTCCCTATATAGTTGGTGTATAAGGCCCTGTGTATGTGTCATACACTTAACTTGAAATGCTGCCTCGTCGAGGGTTTGTAAAAGGCATCTTTAGATAATTGTTTTCGCCACCTTGCAAGCTATACAAGTTGCTCCAACTTAACGCACCTTCTTGTAACATGTTTTTGTTACTTGCATCCTTGATGAATTTTTTTACCTCGCTGATTGTTAATCGTGGTCGTAGTTGTAGTAGACACGCAATATAACCTGCAACCTGCGGAGTTGCCTGACTTGTTCCGCTAATCTTATTTAGATAATAGCCGCTACGTCGAGGATCTGTTACAGGAGAAGTTGCATACGATTTGTTTGCATAAGCACCCATAATCATTGTGCCTGGTGCATAAACATCAACTCGCGGCCCTGTTTCGCTAAAATATGCTTTGCGTTCAATTGGTGGTGTTACCAATACACTGTCAGTTGCACCTACGTTAATCATGCTTGGTGTAGCAGTTGGGCTAGAACCTCTGTGGTAGTATGTAACTCCGCCCCAGCTATTTGACCAATAGTTATTGTAATCAATGTCGCCTGGTACTGCAATCTTATGTCTATAATTACCAGCAGCGCCTACTAATATAACACCAGAAGCAGCACAGTTTTCAACAGCACTGTCAACGTAAGTTACACGAGCACCGTGTACGCTTGTCATTTGTCCGTAATTGTTATTGTAAGAATACGTTGTGTAAGTTTGTCCGCGATAGTTAGTAGAAGTCATACCACTGTAATAAGCATAGTAGCCCCAGCTGTTAGAACATACTGTTGGACGAGTGTTACCTTCTGCAACTTTCTTTAGGTGAAATGCTCTTACTAAGTCAAATGCAATGTCTGAATTGATTGTGCCTAAGTATGCACCTGTGCGGATACTGCTACCACCAAAGATACGAATACTATAAATGGCAGCACCTGGTGCCCAGCCGCATGTGTTACCAGCAGCAATGCTAGCACAGTTTGAACCGTGCCCGTCAGCATCACCTAAGTAACCGCCAATGCTTGCGCTTGATGGAGTACCTGGCACTCCTAAGCTAGCCCAGTTAAAGTCAACTACACGACTGCCACCTGATCCGTCAGGATTACGTGCAAACTCTGGATGGTCTGGTTCGACACCAGAGTCAACCATAATAATATCAACGCCCGTACCATCAAGGTTAAAGTCGTAATTAGATGGAAGTGAAGTTGCTGTACCAAATGGATCTTGGGCACTTGTGCATCTCTTCAAGCCCCAGTTTTTCATGTCAGCAGTAGTCGAATATGGGTTACGATCGTAGTTGCCAAAACGTTGTCCGTAGAAGCGTTTTTCAACACCCGGCTGTTGGTCTGCTTGCAATTCAACAGCAAGTATTCTGCTATCCTTACGTAACTCAGCTGCTTCTTCTTCTGTTAAGTCAAAGTGTGCAGAAAAGTCATTGAATGGACGCTCGTTGATTACTGGCACTGCACGGTCTGGGATATAGTTGTCACCTAAACCGTTTTGTGTTAATTCATCCCATAATGTATCCCATACTTTAGGATCTTCTACTGTTACGATGTATTCCATTTGTTATTCCTTATAGTAAAGCAATGCGAGCTTTAAAGTCTGCAAAGTCAGTTGAAGCTGCAACGATTGCTTTAAGTTGTGTTTTAGTAATAACTTGTTCGCCGTTGAACTTAATATCACCAGCAGCAGTAAAATTTAAGTCATTGCCACTAGCAATTGTAACAGCGCCTGTTCCTGTGAACTCTACATTTTGAACATTTAGTTGTGTTGTAGTCACTGAGTTGAATGTAGGGTCTGTACCTACACTACCACCGCTACCTGATCCAACTGCATCAGCACTGTTAACCCAATGTTGGCCGTCCCACTTTAGAACTTGTCCTTGTGCCGGGCTTGTTAAAATAACGTCTGTTAAGCCAGCCAACGTAGTTGCGCCAGCTGTACTGTTTAATACAGAATTGCCATTAATGTCAACAATGTCGCCACCTTCGGGTAATTGTAGTGTAGCGTCTAACCCAAACTTCCAGCTTAGCCAATTGCCTTGTGGCGTTGTTAAGTCAATGCCAGCAAACTCATCAGTTACCCAAACATAGTTGCGATCGTTGTAGTTTAACTGTACCCACTCGTGACCAGCTGGTGCATAAATGTCCATACCGTCATAAAAATCATTTTGTCCTTGATGTGATAATTGTACGTTACCAACCTGTCCACCATTGGTAAAGTTAAGCAAGCCGTTTGTATCAAATTCAAGTTTTTTATTAATTGCTCCGGTAATTGAAGAAGCAAAGTTAGGGTCGTTGTTAATTGCTTGCGCTAGTTCACGCAGTGTATCTAACGTAGTAGGTGCTAAATCTACAATAGCATCAACGTATGGACGAGTTGCTAAGTTTGTTAACGAGACAATGCTTGACGCTAAGTCATTACCTGCAATCTTTACAGTTTGGCCGTCCTTTACAATAACAAACTGGTCACCTGTAGTAAAGTTTGTTGTTGATTCAAGTTCGGAAATCTTTACGTTCCATGTTGTCATTATTCAGCTACCTTTGTCATTGTTATGTAAACTGCAAAATTGCCAGTGCCTACACAGTTTACAGTTAGTTCTGCGCCGTTTGATGTAAAGTTAACATCAGCGGCAAAATCTTCTTGGAACAAATCTTCAATTCGTGTAATTTCTGTTCCATTAATAGTGCCACGGAGTTGTTTAGCAACAATCATGCCACCTGCACTTCGAGCTAAGACTTTAGCATCATAGAATTCAATTCCAGACACAGTTATCTTATTACCGTCTCTATCTAGCGCAACGCTATTACCTGTTGATGAAAGTACAAACTGTCTTACTTCGTTGCCAGTTCCTACTCCCAAACCAAATTCTGTTGAGGTTGTACCTGCGGTGTTATTAAATGACTTCATAGATATGATACCTCAACTCTAAATGTTCCTGTAGCAGTGTTAAATGGTATAACTACTTCGACATCACTGCGCCCAGTTGTAATATAATCACTATCAGACGAGTAAATGCCAACTGCATTACCACCGTGCTTGCTATACTGCCACACAGTTTCGCCGCCTACTGTAATTGAAAAGTCTGGTGCGTTTACTAACTCTGTTAGTGCAACAACACTAACTTTAAGTATTCTACGTCCAGCAGTAATTGCACCAATGACTTCATTGCCACTTGGGAATGTAAACACATCTTCGATTGTTCTTGCGTCAGTTGATTCGCTACGTTGGTTATTGATACGTGTCCATACGGTACCATTAAACATAAACATAGCCCATTCGCCGTTTTCGTCATTGATGACGTATGCTTGGTCACCTACTAATGGATATAATGCATCACGTGCTTCTATATCAGCCACAACAGTTGTAGCACTTGCTCGTAGACCTTGTTCAATGTTCAATGCAAGAGCAAAGCGTCCTGTTTGTCCGCTCATCACTCCAGCAGTTAAAAAGAAACTGCCTTGTACGTCACGTAACGTAATAGGGCCGCCGTCTGCACGATACAATCGTAATGCAAATGAGCTGCCTGTTGCGAATGTTTCTAACGGCAATGATGAAATAGATCCAGGGCCAGCAAAGTTGTTACCGTTTGCATCGGCATCACCGTTAACAATAATGATATTGCCACCAGAAGTATGTGTTAGCGTTAATTGTGTACCATCAGTAACACTAGCTGTAATGTCTGGAATCGCAGCTGAGTTAATATCAATGGCCATGTCAACTACGTCAGCAATACTCGGATCGCCATAAGCAGCACTACCGCTGGTCTTTGTTGTAAACTCTACAAACACACCATTGATAATTGCAGAGAACGGTGCATAGCCAGCAACAACACCATAAGCAGAACCCAAGTTAGAGTCTGATGATGCAACGGTTGCTGAACCAACCTTAGATGCTGTAATCCTGTGGTAGAATGTTGAATCGTTAATTGCAGTAACAGCATCGTCTAATGTATATGTACCTTGGCCAACACCAAGCGCAAGTTGATACTTGTTTAACTCAATAATGTCGCCTTCGACACCAGTTGGGTCTGCCCCTGTACCTGTTGTAATGCTCGGGATAGAAGCAGCAACTTTCATATAGATAGGACGACGGCTAGCATTGCTAGTTGTCATATCACCCGAACCGTCGATGCTAGGATAAATGTAATCACCTACTTCGCCAGGTAATCCTGCAACAAAGTCAATGATACCGTTTGCAGGACGAAGAATAAACTGATGTGGACCAGGACCTGGATGCACTACTGTACCAATAAACTTGTCAATGTTTTCTGCGTTACTAAGAGCAAAAGTGCCATTCTCAATACAAATAGCATCGCCTTGCTGGAAGCCGTTATCTTGTTTTTCTAATAGATAGTTAATAAGCGGATTCAAGTATTGGAATCGGCTCATAACGTTAGCTGCAAAGTCGGCAGCAGCTTCACCTGGCAATGGATCAAGCATTGGATAGCCAAGCTCGTTAATTTGGAAGAACACTACTTGCCCTGGACATGAAAACAAACCAAAGCCAGCAGGATCGCGGAATGTGTTGTAACGCAATCTATCTTCTACAACGGCAACAATACTTTCGTTAGTCTTGCTGATAATGCTCATGATTTGCAATACTTTGCCATCTTGTGCGCCGGCAACAAAGTCGCCTACTTCGATGTCTTGTGCATTGAATACAAATGGCTCGCGTGTTAAGTTACTACCGTGGCTTCTTGATGCTACTGTAAATGTAACTTGCCAACGGTAGAACTGAGGGTTAACACCACCAGACCAGTAAGGGTCTGTATCAGAGTTTGCATATGGCCATAAGTCTAAACTTTGAAAGGACGTAGCAACACCACTCAACACCTTGCTTGGTTTGTTAAGTCCTATAAAGTTTGTTTTCCATGCATTAATTGTCATTGCTATCCTTATTCAGCACTTAAAATAAATTGCACTACGCAATGTGTTGTTTGACCTAGGCCAGCAGTAGCGCCAGTGGCTGCTTTTGTTAAACCTAAAGTCAATGTGTTTTCTGTTGCATCAAATGCGCTAAATGCAGTTGGGTTGCCACTAGAGCCGCCGCCGGCGATAGTTCTTGTCGGGAAGTCGCTTGCTAGTGAACGAGTAACATATACGTTGTTTGCACGTTGGTAACCGTAAACTTGAATGTTTAACGGAGTTGTTGCACTACCAATTAAGGAGAATGTAACAGTAGCAACAGTTGAAGTTGCTGTAGAAATAACAGCACTAATGTTACCTGATAAAATAGTTACGTTGCTTAGGTTACCGCTTGCATCATAATCAATTTGAGCAGTTGCACGATATACTGCACCACCACCTGCACCAGTACCGCCGCTACCACCACTTACAGTACCTGGTGCCCAAGTATTACCGTTCCATACAAGTGCTTGACCAGCAGTTGGTGTTACGTTAGCAACGTCAGCTAATGCCATTAAGTTGCTTTGAGCAAGTCTGTTATCAAATCTGTTGTTTGTAAAGTATAAGTTACTTGCACCTTCAGCTACGTTGTCTGTAGATGCGTTTAATGCAACAACACCTGTTGAACTATTGTAGCTGATGCCTGTACCACCACTTAGTGCAGATCTTGCACGAGCTTGTGTAAAGTATTGATTTGTACCTTCGGCGATATCACTTGTTGTAGCACTTAAACTTGTTGTAACACTTACATCACCGCTTGAGTTAAATGTTGCAAGACCTGTAACCTTGCCTGTTAATGCGATGTTGCGTGGAGCAATGCCAGCTGCACCAGCTGGACCCTGGATACCTTGTGGACCCTGTGCGCCTGTGTCACCCTTTGGACCCTGTGCGCCTGCTGGGCCTGCTGGGCCAGTTAAGCCTTGTGGACCCTGAATACCTTGTGGACCAGCTTCACCTTGTAAGCCTTGTGGGCCAACTACACTTCCAACATCAATAGAAGTTCCATCACTTGTTGTAATGACTAAGTGGCCAGCGCCAGTAACTGTACCCGAAGTAACGCTAGTACCTTGTAAGCCTTGTAAACCTTGTGGACCCTGAGGACCAGCTGGTCCTACATCGCCTTTTGCACCTGTGGCACCTGTGGCACCTGTAGGTCCTTGTAAACCTTGTGGACCCTGAGGACCAGCAACACCTTGCGGACCTTGTGCGCCCAATACTCGACCAGCACTTAGTACAGTACCGTCTGTTAGGGTAATTAGCAAGTTGCCATTTGAATCAACTGTTGCGCCATTGCTTGCTACACTGCGACCGGCAGGACCCTGAATACCTTGCGGACCTGCAACACCAGCTGCACCAGTATCACCTTTAGGACCTGCTGGACCCTGTGGACCAAATGGACCCTGTGGACCAACTACACTTCCTGCATTTACAGTTGTGCCGTTTGACAAGCTAATAACTAGTTGTCCGTTTTGGTTAACGCTTGCACTTGTGATGCTTAAACCAGCAGCGCCTGGCGCACCGTTAGCGCCGTTCGCACCAACAACATGGCCAGTATCTAAAACTGTGCCGTCTGTTAGTGTAAGAATTAAATTACCACTGTTGTTAATTACGGCGCTGGCAATACCAACACCGCTACCTGTTCCGTCACCGCTGCCACTAATGTTAATAGTTGCAATGTTATCTGCAACTGAAACTAAACCTACACCGCTACCTACAAAGTTGATACCTTCAACGCTACCTAAGCTAGCGCCTATTTTTTGTACTTCAATGCTGCCAGGTACTACGTTAGCGATTGGTGTGTTTGGAGGTGTTGTTAGGGATAGTATTAATTTTCCTAACGCATCATTGTATGATGCTGACAATGCAAGACCTTGTACGTTTGTATCAGATACAATAGCCTCTGATAGAATGTCTTGTACTTGTTCAGGAGTCAGCACATTACCTGATGGTGTGCCACCTGAAGATCCGCCTAATTGTCCTCCTGAACTTGCTCTAATTCCCATTCTTATTCCTCCGCCTTTATAGGCTTAGTGTTACTTTTTGGCATGTACCTAAAGCACCAACTGGTTGCGCTAAGTGACTTCTTTTTATCTTAGCACGTAGATATACAAAGTTGCCAATGATGTTAAATGTTTCAACACCAGTGGTTGGACTATCAAAGTCCATAAATTCTGCGTCCCCTAATGCAATAGGGAACCAATCATTTTCTCCTGGGTTATCACTTAAACTTGCATCTACATAAATGCGACCTATAAAGTTGTTTAGATAAAACCCAACAGTATGCAATCCGTCTGCGTAGCCATAATAACCATCGCCGCGGACTGGCAAGCCAACTTGATCTAATTCACCGTTGGCAATTAACATATTTTGACTACGCATGCTCATAGTTTAGTCCTTGATTACTTCAACAATAACGTCATCGCCGACTAATTGCTGTACAACTGCTTCTAAGTTAGCAACAGTTTCTTCTCCAGCAAGTGTACCTGCACTTTGGTTGTCCTTGTGCAGTTTGCTTAATTTGATAACGATTAATTCTTCGTGTATTTTAGCCATTTAAAAAGCCTCCAACTATATTTAGCTGGAGGCTTGAATTATGGTTTATGTAGATTTAATTGGGCTTTCGTATGCGCTCAAAGCGTTCTATGTAATCCCCGCACATTAGACGCAACATAGCCGCGTCATCTGCATCGCTTAGATATAGATATAAAGGTTGTCCCCAACCGTAACGATTCTTTTTATTTTCTTTGACAAGCATATCAAACAAAGCACCAGCACAATGCCATTCTGTTAAGGACGGCAGTGCGCTTTGTATAACTTCTATACCCTTTTCTGTAAAGTGCCTATCAAAAGGAATTCGTGCGCGAATTGGATACTTACCATACCAAAGTCTATCACGGACAACATCAAACTCGTGGCCAACAAGTAAGTCCTTTGCTGATTCAGACTGCGGCTTCCATACTGCAAGTACCTTGTGTCCGTAGTGATCAATTAAAGCATTTAGTTCTTCTTCTGTAGAAAGAAAGATACTTAAATTTGTTTCGCAACGAACACCAGCTTCAGGAAACTTCTTCAGGCACCAACGTTTAACACGACCAAATTCCTCAAGTCGCTCAAACGAATTTTTACGAGTATAGTAGCTGCCTGTGTAAGTGCGACCGTTTTCAATTTGAATGATTGCTTTAAACGGCCACTTCTTCCAAAACAGCTTTTGCGTATGGTTTACCTTCATTACCCAATTACCAACTTTTCGCCGTCTGATGTAACAGAGTGTGTGTTCAAGCCATCTCGAATAATACGTTTAGCAATAGGCAAACGAATTTCTTCGTTGATTAGTCGCTTCATTGGACGAGCACCCATTGTTTCACTGTAACCGTGTTTTGCAAGATAGTCAAGCGCCGCATCATCAACTGTAATTGATTGATTTTGCTCTGCAAGTTGTTCACGTATTTGTGTAATAAACTTGTCAGCAATACGACGGATAACATCTTTGTGTAGACGATTAAACTTAACAACAGCATCCAAACGGTTACGGAACTCAGGGCTGAAGAAACGCTTAACTGCTTCGTCGCTTGCGCTAGCATTAAACGTATCACCAAAGCCAATTACGTTCTTTTCGCTATCTGCGGCACCCAAGTTACTTGTTAGAATAACGAATGCGTTACGAGCACTTGCTTGCTTATTGTCGGAGCCAGTAACAATACCGTTATCCATTAAGCCTAGTAGAACTTGTAGCACATCTGGGTGAGCTTTTTCAACTTCGTCAAATAGCAACACGCAGTTAGGGGCACGTTCTAGTTCGTTAATTAGCTTACCAGAGCCGGCTTTACCTTCGCCGTAGCCAACGTAACCAGGAGGGCTACCAATTAAGCTAGCAATCTTATGTGGCTCTTTGTACTCGCTCATATCAAAGCGGATAATTTCCATGCCTAAGCCACTAGCAAGTTGATTTGCTAATTCTGTTTTACCAGTACCAGTTGGACCAACAAACAAGAAGTTAGCCATTGGGCGGTTAATTTCTTTTAGGCCAGACTTGGCAATGTACACCATGTTCATTAGGCGTTCAATTGCATCATCTTGGCCAAACACGTTGGTACGCATACGGCTTTCAAGCTCTGTAACTGCAACACCTTTTTGTTCGCCAAGTTGTTCAATTGGCACACGAGTAATGTCACTGATTTCTTGGCGAATGTTATCTTTAGTAACTTCTACGCCTTTTTCAGAAACAGTAACACGGATACGTGCCATTGCAGAGTCAATGATATCAATTGCTTTGTCAGGTAACTTGCGATCAAGCATATACTTCATTGATAGGTCAATTGCTAAATCAATTGCTTCTTCACCAATTGCCAAGTTGTGATACTTTGCATACACTGGTGCAACACGGCGTAGCATTGTTTTAGTTTCTTCAACGCTAGGTTCGTTAATGTCTACCTTTGTAAAGCGGCGTAGTAGCGCACGATCCTTTTCAAAGTGTTCGCGGAATTCTTCGTATGTTGTGCTACCAATGCAACGTAGCTTACCCTTTTCTAGCGCAGGCTTTAGCATGTTAGCAACGTCCATCGAGCTGCCACCAGTGTTGCCAGCGCCCATAATCATATGAATCTCGTCAATGAACAAGATAATGTCATCGCGTTCTTCTAACGCATCAAGAACGTTTTGCATACGTTCTTCAAAGTCGCCTCGATATTTTGTACCAGCCATTAGCTTGCCAAGTTCTAAGCTATAAATGACTTTCTTCTTTAGAACATCAGGTACTTCATTCTTAACGATAGCAACGGCTAAACCTTCGACAATAGCAGTCTTACCTACACCTGGCTCACCTACCATTACCACGTTGTTTTTCTTCTTGCGAGTTAGTGTTTGTGCAAGACGGAACACTTCACGCTCACGGCCGATTAGCGGATCGATAGCAGCTTTTTCGGCTTCACGATTCAAGTTAGTTGTATACTTGGACAGGATCTTTTCGCTGTCACGCTTTTTAGCAGTCTTGCTTTCTTTGCTCTTACCATCCTTTAGTTTTGTAACATAATTGATGATAGCGTCTTTTGTGATGCCATTCTTTGCTAGGAAGAAGTTAGCATAGCTGTTCTTTTCGCTTGCAATGGAAATTAGCAAGTCGATTGGTTCCATATGACCGCGACCAGTAAAGATGGCCTGAGTATATGCACGATTAAAGCAACGTTCTAGAGTTGCAGTCTTGCGAGGCTTAGTAATACCTTCGACACGGATATCTTCTTGTTCGCGCAACCAGTTGTCAATTTCTTCTTTAAGGCTCATGACATCAACTTGCAGTTCTGTTAGAACATCGCGGATTTCTTCCTCGTCTAACATAACACGAAGAATATGTTCTAGTGTAACATACTCATGCTCTCGGTTGAGTGCTTCTTGGAACGCACGAGCGATAACCTCGTTGATTTTTCCATTGTTTTCGTTTTCTTGACTCATATTACCTTTTCTTTAAAACTAGTCGACTTATGCCGGATCAGTGATATTTAACTTGGTTGAACCACTAAGATACCAGCTCAGTGTTGTTATTTTACTGCTCTTGCTGTTCAATGTCAATGATTCTTTTGTTCTTATCTTCGTTGGATAATGCAGGGATTTGAACAACAACTTCTAAATAGGCATTACCACGGTGCCCTGTACCGCGGATATTAAGGCCCTTATCGCGAAGTCGTAGCTTTGATCCAGGCTGTGTACCCGGAGGAACTGTGATTTGTATTTGGGTGCCACCAATTTCTGTTAGTTCAATTGTTGATCCAAACATGGCTTGCCACACAGATATTTTAACGGCTGCTGTTAAGTCATTACCGTCTATGTTCCAAATTTGGTGTTTTGCAATTGACGCTTTAACGTATAAGTCCCCTGGCGGCTTGTTGGGCATCATTACTCCGCCTTCGCCTGCATAGCGGATCTTAATGTCTTTGTGCGTACCTGGAGGGAAAGAAACTGATAATCGCTTAGTTGACCCGTCTGGCAATGTAAACTCAACTTCTTTGCTGAAGCCGGTGTGTGCTTCTTCTAAACTGCAAGGGACAGAAATGTGTACGTCAGGATTCTTTACGTCCCTTGCACCAAAGTCAAAGTCAAAATGGCTAGCGCCAGCTTGTCTGCCACGTCTGAATAAATCGTGTAGGTCTTGAAACCCACCAAAGTCAAAGTGATCGTTAAACTGGTGAGCTGGTTCGGGATTAGTTAATGCTTCGTATGCTTCTTTAATACGCTTAAATTCAGCTTCGTCACCGCCACGATCAGGGTGATGCTTCATTGCCATTTTACGATAGGCTTTTTTAATTTCTTCTTCTGATGCGCCCGGGGCAAGGCCTAATGTCTTATAGTGATTCATCCGTCCCTTGATGATAGCGGGTTACTTTACTGATTCAAAGATAGCACGTTGCTCTTTATACCACTTAGAAAATGCGTCAACTTTAACGGCACATTCGTAGTATTGAGTGTAATTATGTGTTATTGTTTTGCTAATATCGCTAAGTGCAGCCGTTTCTGTTTCAATCTTTTTTAGATCAGGACATGGTGCAACAATAATGTCTGGAACATCAGGGAACTTTGCTGTAACTGGTACAGTTGTAGAGCATGCTGAAAGTAATAGCACTGCTGATAACGCTAGGATTCTCATTTGCTATCTCCCTTAGGTGCTTCGGCTGCTTGGTTGTGTGCTTTGATAAATTCCTTTGGAATTTCACACTGGCCACCAGGACCAAACTTTGTGTCGTACTTTACAATTTCGCGGTCAACATACTTGATAACTTCGTCGCCTTTTACACGCACAACTTCAAGTTTAGTAACAACCTTTGTAACTACCTTAGTGTTTACTTGAGATGACTTAGCTTCTGCTTCAGCTACTTTCTTTTCAACTTCGGCAACACGAGCCTTCCACTCTGCATCTTTGGCGATGCCGCCTTCGTACCATACGCCCACAATAGTTAACAGTACACCAGCAACTTGAATAGGCAATGAATACTGCCTAATAAGTGGAACCATTTTTAGAGACCAACCAGCCAATAGAGCTAGCACACCTGCAATTAGAATCAGGTGAAATACTGCATCAGGTAGCCAGTTTAGTATCCACATACTATTAGTTATCCTTTATGTCTAAAGGTAATCCGTCCTTTAGATAAGTCGTACGGGCTCATTTCCATCTCAACAAGATCACCAGGAATAATAGTAATCTTGTTCATTCGCATCTTGCCCGAAAGATGCCCTAATATTTCCATACCGTTATCTTCCAAATTCACTTTAAAAATTGCATTTGGTAGGGACTCGGTAACACGCCCCTTTACTGTAAAACTTTCTTCTTTTGCCACAGTTGGTTAATATTGAGTTAAATTTTTCATACGCAGATACCAATCTCTACTTTCTGGTGGTAGATCGTATAGCTTTGGATCTTGTATTATTTTAGCATTTAGTTCGCCCAAGGTCAAGTCTGCACGTTGTCCATCCATGCCTACAAATTTCCAATCTTGTGGGCCTGTAGCATGTTCTACATCCTTAACGATTTTTAGGATCTTTTGGTTGATACCAGGCAAACGTTGGACCTCGGCGTAGACGTGGAACTTACCGTCTTTGTCAACCGCATCACTAACTTCAACGTCTTCGATGCCCTGGGCGCTCCACTCTAAGTAAGCACCTAAGTCTGTTGCTACATCACCGGTTTCGCATTTAAAGCATAGCACAACAGTTTCTGCTTCAGTGCCTAGCTTTGGCTTATAACGGTCAATCTCAACTAGTGGAGCAACCACATCACGTAAGTCACCGGGACGTAAACTTTCGTTAAGCTGATACTTCTTGTGTTTGATCATTTGAACCTTCTTGTGGTGTTGTTGGTGCTTCTTCAGAAGTATCTGCTTCCATTCCTTCTTCACCATCTAATTCTTCGTCGTATGCAGTTTCGACGCTATCGTAGTCAATATCGTCAACGTCAGAAACTTCTTCAGTAATATCTAATAATGCTGTTGGTATGCGTAGATTTACTAACCATACAGTTTTTTCAACTAGGCGTGGCATACGTTGACCTGATTCAGTTGTAACTAAATCCTCAGGGCCCTTAACAGTAGTAAATGTTTTTAGTTTGTCTTTACCAAACTTTACTTTGCAGCCGTTAGCAACCAAGCGCATAGCAGCGTCTGGGTTTGGCATCATCTTAGCTGGATACATTAATGTTAAATCAACCCAGTGTCTTTCAACAAACGGGCCGTCAACAATTTCACCTGTGATCCAATTTTCATAGGCATAAATGTCCATGCGATCTAACACGCGGTCAATTTCAGTTAGCGTGTCAATAACGTTAGGACTACGGTGGATGTTGTCCAGATTTTTATAAATGTCGTCTTGTCTTGGCATAGTACTCTATTTAGCGTTTTATTGTCCTTATCCTGCCCAGTTTGCAGCTTGAGGTTAAATAGTTTTGGAACAGCGATGTTTCGACCCAGCAGTTGGGTTGATAACACACAAAATTTAGTAAGGTTTTAATGAAATCAGCCCAACAATACACTTATTGTGAAGGAGCAAGATGAGAAAACAGCAAAAACGTTCTAACCGTGGTGATCACCACGCAGATCGCAAAGCGGCGTTTGATGGTAACGCAGTTATAGATTTAAACCATTTTCGTGAAGACAAGCCTTCAAAATACAAGCGAGTAGAAATTCTACCTCGCAACCTGCGCCAAGAGGACTACTTGGCATACTTAGATAATCCCAAAAAAGACATGGTATTTGCACTTGGCCCAGCAGGTACAGGCAAAACTCTCATCGCCACTTTATGGGCTATCAAGCAACTTAAAGCCCGCGAAATTGAGCGCATTGTTATTACCAGACCAGCAGTTAGTGTTGATGAACAACACGGCTTCTTACCAGGTACACTTGAACAAAAGATGGCGCCATGGACTCGTCCTATTATGGATGTGTTCCGCGAGTTTTGGGACGTAAAACAAATTGAAGCAATGCTTGAAAACGAAGTCATTGAAATTGCTCCTCTTGCTTATATGCGCGGTCGTACATTTAAGAATTGTGTTATCATTGGTGACGAGTTGCAAAACTCTACAGTTAGCCAAATGAAGATGCTATTAACACGTATCGGCGAAGGTTCTAAGATGATTGTAACAGGTGACTTAAACCAACACGATCGTGGCTACGAACAAAACGGTTTAGCAGACTTCATTGAACGCTTAACTGCTGACCCAAGCTCTCGTATGGCATTGGTTGAGTTTGATCGTGTACACGTTGAACGACACCCTGCTGTAACAGAAGTCCTTAGAATCTACGGAGACCAAGACTAACAAAAAAGGGGCTATTAGCCCCTTTTGTTTTACCACCAAATTGCGTAATCTTTATACTTCTCTACGCTACGAGCAAGTAGCTCTGCGTATTCTTTAGGATTGACCTGGCAAATAATAAAGCCAGTTACACGAGCATTTTCATTGTCGTCTGGCACTGCTTCTACACCATGTGCGGCATGTGTAGTAGTTAAGTGGAACGGGAAACAAGGTTGAGGATACTTTGCGTAAATCTTTTCATCTTCAACAAAGTCGCTCCAAGGTAACTGTTTTACTTTACCATGCTCATCTCTAGTTAAGTTAAGCAATCGTTTGTCGCTTGGATTCTTTGCCTTTTGAAAGTAGATCTTGGCATCACTTCGATTAACTGCATAAAAGCGCAAACCAAACCATACATCGGGATCAGTATGTACACCTACGTCAACGCCAGCTTTTTGGTTCAACAAGCTAATCGTGTAGAACTCACTTACTGGCAAACTCTCAATGTATGCGGCAAGTTCGGGTAGCCACTCTTTGAACTCGTTATAAAATTCCCAACCATTTTCAGCAAAGTCGCTTCGCATAATGTGTAGCAAGCGCCAAGGGTATGTGTTCTTTTCCTTAGACCAACTTGCTGTGTATTGCAACCACGGACTGTCTAGTGGGATTGGACCAACTGCTCCTGCAACACTACCAGCAAGCGTTCCCTTGTCGCGTTCGTGACGCATGTGGATATAACCAAACAATTTTTCTTCGTCAATCTCAGGTGGCGGAGGCAAGTCCAACGGGCAGTAGATTAGCCCTTTAAAAGGTTCCAATTCTTTTGGAAAGGGTCGTAGTAACGAAGGGTCTCTAAATTGCTGTGTCATTGATTAACTATCCTGTAAATGTCTTCCCAGGTATTTACACGTGGCATCACCCCTTTGTAATTCTCATTATGATCTGCAGACATTAAAATCGGGCGCAACCCGTACTTAAAGCCCAGCTCGGCATTGGAAGGTTTGTCTTCGATCCACAGTAAATTACTACCTTGATATTTTACAAGTTCATCTCCTTTGTCGCCGTGGATAGGTAATACGTGCAAACTTTCAAAAACACCTTCGCCGAACACACGTTCTAAATTAGACCAACGGAGCCCGTGAGTCCATGGATGTGTACCAGCCGTGGTAATGACAACAAATCGCCAACCTTCTTCAGCAAGACGCTTTACAACAGGTTTAGCATCGCGCCAAGGTTCAAGATGTTCAAAGTCACTGCTATGGTTAAACCTCTCAACTAATTCTAAGCCTTGCCCATGCGGGATGCCATACCGATCATTGATACTGTAATGGCTTTTGTAAATTGGATTGAATGTAAATCCTTGACGTCGAATCCACTTATCAAATCCAGCTTCCCAGTCTAGTAATACGCCGTCACAGTCAGTTAAAATAAGTTTATCCACGAGCAAGTCTTTCTAGCTCAACAAATGTAGCTGACAAGTTAATCTCTGGATCTGCTGCCATACTATGGTTAACAAGTCCTTTGCGAATTAGCAGTAGTGCAGAATCGCGGGTATCCTCATCGGCGCCCCACAAGTCTAAGTTGCGGTACATAAAGCGATACATGTCTTCGTATTCTTCTAGGCTGATCTGTTTAATGATCAAGTTACGTGCTTCACGAATACGACCTTGGCGGAACAAGTCTACCATGGCTAGTTTATAGTCGCTTTCAGTGTCTTCAACCTTAGGCGCTTCTAGCTTACCCGAAGTGCTACGCATTTGAACTGTGTTAATTGCTTTACGCAGATCGGGGTAGCATGCCTTAACATACATGCTTAGTGTATCTGCTTCTAAGTCAACACCTTCTGTTACAAGAATAGTAGCAAGACGTCGAGTAAAGTCGGTTTCGTCTAGTGTTTTAAATGTAATAGTTTGTAAACGACTGTGTAGCGCAGGGATAATCTTGTTAGGGTAGTTACAAGTTAAGATAAAGCGCACGCCTTCGTGATACTGTTCAAGCATACCGCGCAAGATGCCTTGCGCTGGAGGGGTAATGTAATCAGCTTCGTCTAGTAGCACAACCTTAAATGGACCCATTGCCATTGTGCTACAGAAGTTGTTAATCTTATTACGCAAGAAGTCTACACCGTTGTCTCGACTTGCGTTAATGTGCAAGAACTCTGCAGGATCTACACCTAGTTCATTTACAAGAACTTTGGATAGTGTAGTCTTACCAGAGCCTGCCGTACCAGCAAGCAGTAAATGCGGAATGTACTTTTCATCAATCCAAGTTTCAACCATGTGCTTTTGATCTTTGTCAATCCACACATAATCATCAACTGATTTAGGACGATACTTTTCTACCCACAATTCTTTCATCGCTTTTCCTCTTTAATATCTAACACTGGGGCAACACGTTCTGTTTCTGCTGCCTTGACTTCTGGATGATTTCTAATCCATTCGTCGTAATTTTTAGTGCCAAACAATGCCCAACTGTCTGCACTAAACACTGTAACAGGTTTCCAAAAGCGATGCAAGAGGTTGTTAATTGCAACCGCACCAGCAATTAGAACAAGAAAACCTACTGCCATTAATACTGATCCAACGAGAAAATTAGAAGCACTTTCAATTGACATCGCGTACATCCTTTCTTAGCAACTCTGATAGCCGGTCGGCGCATTTACGTACATCTTCACTTAGCAATCCAATGCCGATATTGTCTTCAATCCGCCTGGCAACATCGTGCAATTTAATAACAAGTTCGTCAAGGTCTACATTATTCATAAGTCTTAAGGGGTTTAATATCTTTGTGTTTAACAATTATAACAGTATGCGTCTTACCTGTCAACAAAATAGGTAAATCTAGATGCACGGTGATTCTAGGACCTTCAGTCTCGTTGATCACCGTGTCGTTGCCAACTGTACCAATAAACGGAATCTTGTTCCATTTGCCTGATACTCTGTCTCCGAGAAAGTACTTGGGCTTGTATCGGTTCTTTTCAAAGTAGTCAGCTAGATTGCCCATCGTCGTTACCTTTACCTGCGGCGCACATCAATCCAGCAACAAAGACGCCGACTGTAACACCTACAAAGAGGCCGAATAAAAATACAATTACCATTACACCATCTCCTCTATTACACCAAGCACTTCTGCTACAATAATAAGCATACCAGCTTCTGCAACATGGCCAACTAGCAATGCTCCTCCTGCTACGATTCGAATCAAACTTTTTGCCAGGCTTACATAAAAATGTCCGCGGCTAGTATCTTTAGGTTGTACTTCCATTTATTTTCCTTTTAAAATATTCATTACACGTTCTTGCTTACGTTCATCTAACCATTCATCCTCGTCAGCAAATCGGCTAGTTTGTTCAAGCGCATCTTTAGCAGCCCAATAAATTTCGTATAGTTGTTGTTTGTGGGGCCAATTGTAATACCCGGTCATGTAGGGATCGTTTGCTTTGAGATAAAGTTCTCTAATCTCAGATAATGCTTTAGACACGTAATACTCGTTTCACTACTGATTTGATACGTTGCCAAGCAGACTTGATGTAGTGCCTTAGATACAAATATCCAAAGTAAAACTCAGGCATTGTAGAAAGCAAAAGGGGCTCGTGCCATGGACACCGCCCCTGATTCCAATCACATTGTGGATCGTATGCTTTCTTACCGCATGCTTGACATTTAAAATTTTCCATGCTTGCAGTATAGCATACTACCAACTACATGTCAATGTTATCGTGCTCCAAAATCTTCTGCTCTTGCTCCGTCTGGTTTAGTATCGATGCCTACGCCTACATAGTCATCTTCGGGCAATTCGTCGCTTACTAGCAAACATTCTTTATTGTCAAGATGGACCAGCTTCATTTTTTCGCCGTCGTGCTCACATTCAAACTGACGACTCCAGCGACCGTGTGCTACTAGCACATATTGTCCGGGCTCAACCCAGTCAATACCTTCGCCTACTAAACGTACTCGTGCCCAACGTGGTCGAATGCCACGATCCTTACCGTTTTCACTTTGGATAATAATACCACTTGAAGTTACTCGTGTGTCAAGTCCTAGCAGTTCTGCAAGAACTCGTTCCTTTAAAGGTCTAATCATCGTCATAGTTTATTCACCAATTAATTTTACTTCCATGCTACCATCGTCATATTCGATTTCAATAGCAGGTCCATCATCTGTTTCAATCTCTCGCTGAGAAACTACAATTGGTCCAACTGGCTCAGCTGATACTTTTGTGTTTTTAACTGGCACAATAGTTTCATCTGCCTTAAGGCTTACTTTCTTGCTTTCTTTAGCTTTAACGTCAGCAAGTGTTCGGCTAATAGTTTGAGTTGGAATTTTTACATTGCCTTTTGCATCAATGATGTCCCCGCGAGCATTCATAGAGCTGTTACCTACTGCCCTAGTATCTCCGTTTTTCTCTGCAAAGGCACTCATGTTGAACTCGCGTCCGCGGTGTGTTTTGTACCTTGAATTACTGCTCATCTAATGAACTCCTTGATATCTAAGTTATACTTAACCGAGTTAATGCTATGAAGTCCTACCAAATACAACAAGTAGGAGCTAACAGAACTGCCACGGCCTACGCCCCAAACAATTTTGTTTTCTCGCATAACATTAACCAAATGTATCATAAAACGTAGCATTGGTTCCATGCCACGTTCTCTATATAGTGCAAGCTCTTCAGCTACACGTAACGCTTCTTCGACTGTACTGACACGCTCAGCAAAGAACACGTTTAAATCTAACTCTTTAATGTCAGTAGGAATGTACCATTGCTTGACATTTTCTTCTATTGTTCCGTTTAACGGCTGTGCTGTAAAGACTTGCTCTAAGTCTAACTCTTTGCACCCATTAGCATATAATTCTAACACACTTGCATCAACTGTAAGCGCACCGCTTTTACCTTGGTAAAGTAGCTCTACCAAGTCTGTTTCGCAAATTGCTGTTGATGGCATGTTAGTTGACAATACTGTCTTTGAATGGGTCATTATCGTTGGAATCTTTGAAGGACTGTTTATAGCCCATTTCCCACATTGCTTGTCTAATTGCTTCTATGTGAGCAAGCAACTGAGTCATTACTTCCTGACTTGCACCGCCTGCGTAGGCTGCATTATATTTTTTGTTTAACATTCGTTGACGTTCCATTAGTTCGTCAAATGTCATTGAGAGGTAGTTAACGTCCATGATTAAAAAGGTGAAAAGCTAGATCCGCAACCACAGCTGGTTTCTGCGTTCGGGTTATCAATAGAAAAGCGCGAACCATTTAAATCATCTTTAAAGTCAATTGTTGCGCCAGCAAGGTACTGCATACTCATTGAATCAATGACAGCGACGACTCCATTTTGTTCAAAAGTAAAGTCGTCTTCGTTGGTTTCAGTATCAAATGTAAACCCGTACTCCATGCCGGAGCATCCACCACCTTGTACAAAGACTCGTAGCTTTGTGTTGGGGTCGCTTTCGCTTACTAGCAGTTCTTTAATTCTATCGTATGCTACATCAGTGATGGTAACTTGAGTCATCTTAGTTCCTTAGTATAATACTAATTATCTCTTCTTTTTTCTTGCGTGTGCTCACACTAATGCCTTTAGCAGATGCATACGCTAGAACTTCTTTTTTAGTCATTAACTCTAGTGCATCAGCATCGTGCCGGTTCTTGATAACCAACGGCTCACTTACTACACTGTCCTTAGGAACTTCTTTACCTAAAAAGGACTTGTTCATTGATCTACCTCCCTAATTGCTATTCTTGCGTATATAGCATCGTTCCTACTTTCAAAAAGAATGTATGATGTATTATCAACAAATCCCCAACCTGTCCAGTACTCTGACAAGTCTTGTGCCTTTTCTATAATAGGCTGACTTACACTTGGAACATCGCCATGCTCAACCATTATTGCCCAGGCATAATCTGGACGATCATCTTGGGAAAAGCTGTATACTTGATTAAACGTGGCAATGTCAACTTGTTTCATTGTTTTGTTTTCTCTGCAAGTTGTTTGTAACCAGCCCCGCTAGGATGGATACCGTCTGGTTGTAGTCGTGTAATAGGCAAAACGGTGTCGCCGTATTGTGCGGCTACTTCTTTGACAAGGTGTTGTATTGTTTCAATTGCAACACCACCGGCTTTAAGGTTACCAGCTGGCAATATCCAAAACACCCTGCTGCCTTTAACTTTCGATCGCAGTTTTTGCAGTTCGTCATAAGTCTTAACTCCTTTATGGTCGTTACTACCTAAGCTGATAATAACGGTGTTAGCAGTTAAGTCATTTTTTAAATAATCACGATTCCACTGCCATGTATTCCAACCGCCTTTGGCATAGGCAACACACTCTGGCCTAAACTGGTGTGTGCCTACTGCAATACTATCTCCAAGTATTAAGCAATCAATCACGCAAACAGATCCTCATTCCATTCACGATGCCCTTCGCGGAAAGCCATATTGCTTTGTGTTTCGCGTACTTCTACACGATAGCACCATAGGCGTGCAGCCTCACTTGGTCCCCACATCTCGGGAATGTAAACACCATTGACATACTTGTAAAGCATATCACTAAGACCTTCACAGCCTAGCTTAGGTAGCACAACAATCTTGGCCATCTTCTTTTCTTCTAGCAACTTGAATGTTTCCATTTGAGGATCATCTTGTGCAACGATAAGAGTGTGGTCGAATTGATCTTCGAGCGTCTTCTTTAGTTCTTTTAACCCACCATAATCCGCCGCCCAATTGCGAACGTCAAGGTCGTTGGTTCCAAAGTAGAACTTCATTGAAAAGCTATAACCGTGAATTAGATTACAGTGACTATCAGCTCGCCATTGGCGATATGCACATGGAAATGCGTCGTGATATTCTTTTGTGCTTGTGTACTTGTAAGTTACTGGTTGTAATGCCATTTTATTCTCCTATGTTAAATTTTAGCATAGGCTTGCAGAGTTTGTATAGCGGGATGAATGCCGGAAAGGCCGCTTGTTAAACACACTTAGCGTGAGTTTAACTTTGTAATATTTAGAGCCCTAAAGCATTGCTGTACGCCCACAAGTTGACTCCAGCAGTCCCATAGCGCATGGTGAGCGGCACCCTTAGGACGATCCAGTCCTGGCACTAGTGCATACAATGTGCGAGCATCTCGCGCTTGCCAGTAGTTCCATGCAACGCCGCGCTTGAGTTCGCGACTAAAGTGTTCTAGAATGTTTAAGTCAAAGCCTGTACCGTTGGCCCACATAGCATCTACACCGCCGCACCACTTGTGGAAGTCTGCTAGTACATCGCGGATATCATGGCGATCTTCTTCGTTAAACGCTTCAGCTCGAATAGCTTCGTCTTGATTCCCCCACCATTCAAGTGTAGCATCATCAATTACATGATCCAAGCCATCGTAGCTTTCAAAGCTAACACGACGATAGAATGTATCCATATCGTTCATGTCAGTATCGCGGTCGTTCTTCCAAGGGTTAAAACGAATTGCGCCAATAGTTAGCATTAAACTATTTGGCTTAGTTCCTAGTGTTTCCAAGTCAACCATAACGTGATTGCCAGGGGTAATTAAATTCATTTCACGACTCATTGCTTTTATCCTCTTGCTTAGTTAACGACCATGACCCATCGCCTAGGTCTTTCCAAATCAGCGAATCGCCTTCTTTCCATCCTGCTTCTGCAAGCAAGTCTTCTGGAAAAGGCAATACTAAATCCCCCGAGCCATCATCGGCTTCTACTACTTCAATAGTCCACGTCTTCATTTAATAGGCTTACCGTTATAGTCTTTAAGTGCAAAATAATTAGGGGCTTTTTCAGCTAGCACTTCGAGATCATGTTGTGACGGGTAATGGCGCATAACCCAACGGGCACGTTCTCGAATATGTGTAGGCACTCGCGGAGTTACATGCGGGATCAATAGATCCTCAATTAGTTTCATGCCCTCTACTAGGGCACGATAGCGTTCATCTGGCATTGTCACTTAGTCACTCCTTGTTCTTCTAGTAATTGTACACTAGAAGTAATGGCATTTGCAACATTAATGGCCGCCTGTTTTTTAAGCAACAATGTATGTTGTTGTCGATGCACGCCTTTAAACAGAATGTTAAAGACTGCACGTAGTCGTTCGCCCCAATTAGAAAAATAAGGAGTCCAAGTGTTTACGTAAAAGGCTAGCTCTATACTTGGGAGATCCTTTTCTTTGTTAATTTCAATCCACATGTCAGCATCGTGATTGCTGTCAGTGCATTCGCATTGGATACGAAAGCTACGAGCATCGTCCCAAATACTAGTGACCGAAATGCCTTCAGCTGGCGATTGTGGCTTCATTGAAGCGTCCTTTTTGGGGTATCTGGCAGATCCTCGATGCTTTCAAGTTCAGACAAGTCAATACCTAGTGCTCGTGCTAGCACAATTGCTTCTTCGGGATCCATTTCATCAAGATCCACTGGGCGGCTCTTTTCAAAGATCTCCCCAGAAGTCACTAGGCGGTTAATTTCCGCTAGCAACTCATCAAGTTCTTCCTGTGTACCTTCGAAGTTGTCAAAGCAACCTTCTGCAAATATAATCTTTGTGTCTTTCATGTCCATAGACTATCCCTAATTTTAATAAGACGAATCATCATCGCTTCATCTTCTTTGCGATACTGATCTTCGATTTTTTGAGTTAGCTTAAGAGCTCGCTCGCCTTCTTTTTTAAGTTCTTTGCTAACACCTTTGTCGCTAAAGAGACTTCTGTTGCTACCTTGTACTTCACGCTTTTTATCGCAGTATGCGCTCCAACCACTTGCATCGTGTGGGTCAGGGCGATTGCGATAAACGGTAGTCCACCAAGTGTAAAGGTCAAAAATTTCCTTTGCGTTGATAGCCTGGCGAGTAGGTTCATTCCAACCTTTGTCACCTTCTTTGAGACCATAGCTAGCATCGGCACGAATGTTCATTTGCCAAGCAAGGTTATCTAGTCCAGCTTGGGGGCAACGCCATGTACGAACGCGGAACCAACCCACTGCCCACCATGGCATATTGTACTTGGCACGTTCTTCTTTGCCAGCCCATGCTAGATGCCACCAGGCAAGTTCAATTTCCACAAAGTCCACAAGCTCATTAAAAAGACAAGGAAGGAAGCGGTTACCAACATCGCACCAAGTACCGGGTTTAATATCGCTCTTGTGTGCAGTAAGGCTATGAGTGCGAGATACCCAACGATTATTAATGTAATACTTAACGTCATAGATTTTCCTGACAGGCCATGTTACAAAGTCCTGAAGGTAACTTAGCCCTTCTTCTGCAATCCAGTAGCGAACAGGATGATAGCGTTTTGCTTCATCTTCCCACTCATCCCAGCCCTCACCAGTCTTGGCGCCACCCTTAGGGGTGCCACGAACCCAGTCGGCAAACTTCGAACAAGACCAGTAATTGCTGTGTTGAGCCACGATTAATCCTCTTTAGTACCAAATAGTTGTAGTAGGCTTAGGAACAAGTTAATAAAGTCCAAGTATAGGTTCAATGCACCCAATACTTCAACGCTAGTATCTGACGAGCTGTCCGATACCATTTCACGAATAGTTTGTGTGTCGTATGCTGTAAATCCTAAGAAGATTACAATAGCAACAGCACTGATAACCATTTGCATTACTGTGCTACCAATAAAGATATTGATAATGCTAGCAATGATAATTGCAATCAGTCCAACAAATAGCAAGCTACCTAGCCCAGACAGATCTTTCTTTGTAAAGTATCCGTATACGCTCATAACACCAAACAGTACTGCGGCGCCCATAAACGCATTAACGATACTCATCATTGTGTAAACAGCAAAAATTACTGCTGTGCTCAAACCCATTAGTCCAGCAAAGCCGCATAGTGCCGCTACCGCCACAGGCTTTGGTGGGTTAGCACTGATAAATGGAACTAGGATAAAAACTGCCGCAAGTGGTGCAAACAGCACTACCCAATGCATGATTCCTGTGAAGAAGAATTTTACTAGATCCGGATTGGTACCTACTACATAACTAACCAGCATGCTTACTAGCACTGCCAGTCCCATGTATCCGTATACCCGTCCCATCGCTTGGTTAATTTCACCAGCTGAACGATAAGTTGTTGCGTACATTTTATTTCCTTTAGTCAAGTTTGTTGACAGTAACACCGGCTTGCTTTAAAAAGTCAACCCCGTCACTGTTTCGATAGTTATCGCGGTAAAACACTTGTTTAATGCCACTTTGATAAATTAGTTTAGCACAATTCATGCAAGGACTATGTGTTACAAATAGAACTGCATCCTCTGCACTTTCCGGGCCGCGAGCTACTTTAGCGATTGCGTTTGCTTCAGCATGAAGCACCTGCGGCTTGGTAACTAGCCTGTACCTTGACTTGATAAACGTTGCTTCCTCGGCCATGTATTCGCCTTCAAAGGGCCAACGTTCTTTAATTTCATCTGGATCAAGCCAGCCCCCTGCATCGCCCATCCACTCAACATCTTCACAGTTATTATCCCAACCTGCTGGCATACCGTTGTAGCCAATTGAAATGATCCGGTCATCTTTTACAATGATAGAACCAACTTGTAAACGCCGAGCAGTTGATAACTTTGCATAAATCTCAGCTACTTGCATGTGAGCGTTAATGATTTTTGGTTTCATATGGTAAGTATAGCATAACAAGGAACAGATGTCAATGGAAGTTGTATTAATTCATGGGGCAAACGCATCCAAAACTTCTTGGAATTGGATCGGCTCACAAATCAAGGATCACAAAAGATTAACCTGGGGAATGATGGTCCATCCAGAAAATAACCTGTTGGCCATGGAAAAGGAACTGCCGGAAAAGTGCATAGTAGTAGGTCACTCAATGGGCGGTTTGTATGCATGGCATCTAGCCCAACGCAACCCAGAAAGAGTAGTTGCTGGCATTAGCATAGCAACACCGTTTGGTGGTTCTATTCAAGCAGGTGTTTGGAAAATGTTTAACTACAATATTCCTTGGTTGCAAATGCTAAGTCGAACAGAACCATGGACTGCAGAAACACGCTTAGTTGAAGCACCCGTTCCTTGGACCAATGTAGTTTGCTCACACGGTTTTGACCTTTGGGCAGTTGGTGAAAATGACGGTGTTGTAACAGTTGCAAGCCAACGTGAATTATACGGGCCAGCAAAGGAAATAGTCCTGGACTATGGGCACAATGAAGTACTACAAAGCCCAGAACTATTGGAAATTATCAAACAATAACTTGCTTGCGCTTAGTCCCGGGTTTGTCACCAAAGAACTGTTCTCCTTTGCTTCTAACCAGGTCAGCCATATACTGTGGATTATCTTCCCATAGGTCTCGCATGTCGTCGTAAGCAATGTCTTCTTCTGTATTATATCCCCATACCTCTGGGTGACGATGTTGATTAAACCGTGCCCTTAGAATCATGCGAGACACAATAAGGCTAGGTTTAGTAGTATCGCCAGAGTTGCCGCCGGACAATGTTGCTAGCATTTGTTCCTGGGCAAGCTCTCCCCAAGGCACTAGTGTATCAACACCTTCATTATCAAACAATACTACCCATTGTGTAGACATTTTATTCCTCGTCTGGATCACCATCAGCAACAACGTTGCCGTCTTCATCTTCAATTACTAGCGGGCCTTGTAGCCACATTTCCGTTTCGTCGTGCATCCAACCTTCTTGGCCTTCTAGCACATCATAGTAGCCGTCTTCGTCAAACATTTCTTGTAGACGTTCGCGTTCCTCTTCGGGCATTTCATCTGGCCACTCAACTTCTTGCCAGCAACCATCGTATGTTTCGTTAAGCTCAACGCTTTCAACATTACTAGGATAGAAGCTGTAAATGTCAAGTCCGTTAGCATTTACAACGTTAACCTCTGGGGGTTCGTCGTCATCGGTAACTATTGAAAACGTGCCACCACGCCAGCCATTTTCAACTACAATAGTTTGGCCATCCTTTGTAAAGTACTCTCGCTCAACGGTTGACTTTTTGTACTTTGCGTAAATTGTCCAATTTGCCATACCCTACTCCTTATGCCGGCTCGACTTCTTTTAGCACTACACCATCTTCATCGCATAGCTCTACTACAAACGGTGCGTAAACTGCTACATAGTCGTCTTCAATTTCCCAATCATGGTCACCATCGTGTACCCAACCAGACCCACCTTCGTAGTATGCTTGCTTAATAGCTTCTTGTTCTTCTTCAGTGATGTCTTCGCTGAATTCAAAGTTAACAGCAATGCTATCATCAAATTCACAGCCTTCGTATTCGCCGTCTTCCATCTTACAATATGCAGTAGTGCTAGAAGCTGAGGGCAAATTGCAATCCATATCTTCAGCAAGGAAAGCACGACCCCAACGATAGGTCTCTTGGATGTTAACCCATTGTACTTCGCCAGTGTCGGGATTGTCCCGGTAAAGCTCGTAAAATACTTCTACGCTTTTCTTTTCTTTAGGGGTAATGCGATAATGTGCCATGTTATTCCTTTTCAATAAGCTCAACTGCTCGTTTAAATTCTTCGATACTAGGGCAACACATTCTCATAAGAGTCGATTCAGTGTGTTCGTCGTAAACTGCCATTGAGAATTCTTGTGTCCCTTTGTCTTGGATAAGCAATAACTGTTTTCCATTATGGCTTAGCACTTTGAACACTGTGTAAATCATGTGCTTCTCCTTCGTCAGGTTTAACCATTACACCTTTTTTATTAGGGTAACGCTTGCCAAAGTTAAGATTAAGCTCGTCAAAGTCTTTGCCTTGGCAAACAAAGTCTCCAGTGACAGCATCATATGCAAACATACCTTCGGGCAGTTCTTCAACGCGAAGAAACACCAGCTTGTCGATAATAGTAGTTGCAAACTCACGAAGCTGATCTTCTGCTTCTTCTGCTTGGTGTTTAAGTTTATAACCAAGGTAGACAAGATACAAGGCACCAACAGCAACGCCGATGGCAACACCAAACAAAAGAGACAGAAGTAAATCCATTACAGTTCCTTAGCTTCAATTACATTGTCGACACGAAAGCTTCGCCATTCAGCTTTATCTGTACAAAACACACTCATCGTATTTGGATTAGGTGCTTTGGTTTTCTTGCCTTCTACAACTTCGACCTTTGGAAGCAATTCGGCATTGAGTGTACAAGGCATAACACGAGTTGTACCATCTACCTTAGTGAAGGTAACTTCCACAAGACGATGCATTTTGAATAACATATCAAGTTGGGCACGCCGTTCTTCAGTTGTTCCGGTGATATTCATTTAACGTCCTTTGTATTGTGTGATTGTTTTTGGTCCGGCGCTTTCAAAGTCCATACCCGCCATGCGCCCTTCGTAAACACGACCATTCCAGTTCATTAGCAGTTTAACAGTATTCACAGCCACTGTCAAGTTTCTTTTATCATGGAAGGCAATAACGTCAGCAGACATTTCCTTCCCGGAAGCTACTGCCTTGACCGTACACTTGTCGTTAAACATCAACGATCCTTTACCAAGTTAAGAAGCATTTCAAATTCTCGCCGCGCATCAGCAAGAGTCGGATATTGCTCGCAAAGTTTGTCAATTTGCATCTCTTCATGTTGCTTACGCATGACCCAATTGACTGCAGATTGAGTCAAGCCTGTAGCACCAATTTCAACCGTTGGCAGATACATATCATGCGATCCGCCGTTAGAATCAATGACCTTAAACTTTTGGGCGCCACCGTCCCAATATACTGCGCCGCTGGAATACGGGCCGCCATTGTTTCTAACTTGGATCTGTACAAAGGCGTCTGTTGAGTGTACGCTTAACATTACCAGCTCGCACGATAGTAAAAGTCCCAATTGGTGTCGAGCTTTAGGATGCGCTCAATCATGTCTCGGGTGTATTTGAGATCGGCAATGTAGTACTGGTCAATGTCAGTATTACCAAAGAAGAAGCCTTCTTGCGGGGGCAAAATTTCTCCGGCCAGGTTAGGATTTTCAATTACTGTGTTAACGGCTTCAAGCAGTTTTTCCAAGTCACTACGTTCAAGCCAAGACTCTTGACATTCGTCTACTCCGTTTTGAACGTTCCTAACAAACCATGCGTGGATAGCATTGGCCTTGCGCCAGTATCCAAGTTCACATTCAACTTGATTAACTTTAATGCCAGCACTACTAATTTCAGGAAAGTGCTGTGTAATAGAATCGGCAATTTTTGCATCTTCGCTTTCTTCCATGTAAGTGCGAAGATAACGCTTGCCTTTAAGGTACATGTCCAGTCCCATATTTTACTCCTTAGGAATTGACGGTTTCAAACGGGCTCAGTTCTTCTGTAGCTTTGTTAGCAACCCAGCTACGGACAACAGCCTCAAGCTCTGCAAAATTATAAGAAGGCTTAGATGAACGCTTGCGAACAGCGTTATCAAATTCAGTATTCAGTTCACGATTGGTCTTAGACATTTTGCTTCCTTTAAGCAGTTGTGGTAACTTTAGTGTTTTCGAGATCTGCGGACATTGTTAGAGCGGTACTGGCCAGTACACGAAGAACCTTAATGCGTTCTTCAACTGTAATAACCTGCTCCAATCGCGCCATACACCGTTGCATAAGCTCAGTGCGACTTTGTTCAATGGACATTATACTGCCTCCAATTTGGGTTCGACTAACGAGTGTTCTTCAAAAATAATGTTGTCAAAAACATTAAGAGCACGAGCTCGTTCACGTTCGGGAATCACAAGCTCGGGGTCTGTAGTGACCAACAGTGTTTCAAATGCGTCACGACCAGTTTCGTTGTAAAATACGCCAATCAAAACATAAACAGTTTTCATACTGCCTCCAACATAGAAAGAGGAACATTGTAGCGAGCAGTTGGGGTCTTAACCAGTGCATACTTGAGCTTGATTTTTTCAACGGTGCCTTGATAGGTCATGCCGTTCTTGTTGCTAGTAAACTTAACGGTGTCACCGGACCGCAGGGAACGAGCTTGCTGTCGTGTAATCTGGCCACGTGCAAACTTCACAGCGTCGAGGATAGAGCTGAGTTCAGTGTTAGTAAAGTTGCCAAACATGATTGCAGAATTAATGTCTTTGATAGAAGTCATTGTGTTCTCCTGTTTTGTTAACGTATGCCACTATTGTAGCAAATCCCGGTCCACCTGTCAACCAAAAACCCTACTTTTTTCAGGGTTTTTGTTGTTTTTATGCAACAGTTAGCGAATGCCAAGTGCTTTTTTGTCAGCTTCAGTAAGTTTAGCAAGGGCTTTTTCTTTAGCTTCCTTAGCGGCTTTTACTTTGGCCCTGCGAGCACGTTCTGCTTCTTTAGCTTTGGCATCATCAATTTTGTGTTGAGTAAACCAAGGGCCAGCTTCTTTGTCTCTGAACAGTTTGTTGTTAGGATCAACCTTCTCCAATTCAGTCATTGCTTTACAAGCGATGCGAGCAAGTTGGTCCCGCATCTTTTTGTAAGTCTCAGTGTTGTCAACTGTACGATAGTCGTCTCTATAGTCCATGCAAGGCATTTTATTACTCCTCAACTACTTCACAATATTCGTTTTGGTTGTCCACAAAGTTTAAGGCTTCGTCTTCAGTGTTAAACCTGCCCAACTCCATGCCCAACCAACGCTCTGGGCCAGTGCCGTCGACGTCTCCACCGAACTCAACTTGATATACAACAAACTTAGTCATTTAGTTCTCCAAATTAGTTCTTGTACAAGATAGCAGTTTGAGGATATTCAATGCCTTCTTGTCCACGGAACAATACTTCGTTGCCGTTGATGCGATACACTACATACACTTCGTGACGATCCACGTGACGAGTTGTTTTGCCACTGCGAACAGTTTCGTTATATCCTTCTGCAACATAACGCACGAAGTGACCTGTAACTTTTTGGTTAGCATAAACTTTGGTGTCTTGGTTAGTCCAGTGATAGCTCACCCCGTATGCAATGCCTGTCACAATAGTAGCGACAAAGAACCAAGCAAAGAAAGCCTGTGGCTCGCTGAGCAAGCAAATAACCAGACAAATAATGCAAAAAGTTGCAATCAGAACAAAACCAGTGTGATCAACCGGAACATCTGGGATTGGTGTAAAAGTGTACATTCTTGGTCCTGTTTATTGCTGTCTATGTGTTTATTATACTGTTTCTTGGACCAAGAGTCAACCGTTTTTTTGCAAAAAATCAAGAAAAAAGTGTGGGTTTTACGCCACACTTTTTGTAATACTTAGGGTTTAAGATTAAACGTCTAGGTATCGGTACACCTTTTCTTGCTTTTTAGTAAGAACTAGGCGCTCACCATCTTCGTTTACAAAGATGAACTTGCCAGTAACAGTGTCAATCTGCTTTAGGTCATCGGGACCAAACTCAGCTTCTTCCCAATTCCAGTTAGGATCGCCGTCTTCGTCCTTTTCACCTGTTAGCTTCTTCCAATCAATTGACACTTCTTTGGTTAGGGGCTGACCTTCCCACTCAGTTTGGCAGTACTTTTCTTCAATGTCAATGCCACCAACTTGCAGGCTAACCTTAAAGGTGCTTGCACCAGAGAATTCTGGCTTAACGTTTAGCAGTGCCATTGCTTCTTGTGGAGTTTCACCGTAACGGTTCATGTCCTCAACAAGTGCTTTTAGCATGTCAAAGTTAAACTGGTCAAACATTGTAGTAATGCGACAGATAGTTTCAATGTGTTGCTTGGCTTCAAGGTTGTCGTTGCAGTATTCACGAATGAAGTCAACGTCCAGACCCTTAAAGTCTAGCATGTAGAAGATACGACCTGGACGGTTACGCATGTGCATATCCACACGCCACTTGTCGTTGCAAGTTAGCAGGAACAGTTTCTTGCTTGGGAATACACCGTCAAGTAGAGTTAGGATGTGTTGCTGGTCATCCTTATCGTATACCTTCTCAAACTCGTCAAACAGCACAATGCAAGGCTGGTTGATAGCTTGCATAAATGCGTTAAACTGATCACCAGTCCAAGGAGCGTTAATAACAATGGTAGGGATACCTTGCTCAGCCGCGTTTGAACAGATGCGTTTGGTTAGCAGAGTTTTACCTGAACCCTTTTCACCGGTAAGCATAACACCAGTTGATGCAGAACGGTCAAGGAAGGTGCTTAGAATACGATCCGCGTGGCGAGTAGTATTACCATATAGCTTGCCCTTAATCTCAAAGCTATCAATGCCTTCAAGATATAGCTGGCCGCTCATTGGGTCTTTCTTGATTACATAGTTACCAGCAGGAAGTTTTTCATGCAGGTCTAGAGCCTCTTTGCTTGAAACTCGGAATGTGTTGCCGTTGCGTAGGAAATAGGTTGTCATATAAAACTCTTGACAGTTGAACTTACAGTGAAATTATAGTAGAAAGATGGCTTGTTGTCAAGCCATCTTTATCAGTTGAACAAACTTATTTTACAGAGTTTGCCCGAACTTCGTTGAAGGTAATTTCTTTGACGAGCTTACCATCGCAGTATACGGTTTCCAGAACATCAACGAAATCGCCAATGCCCTTATCGTGCCAGCCAGTTGGCTTGTTAACTGCACTAACATACTCGCCACCGCTCTTCCAAAGGGTCACGCAACCTGCTTTAGACTTTTTACCAGGATCGGTAATAGGATCTTTTTGCACATCAATCCAGTTGCCTGAACCAATTTCAACTGCGGAACACTTCATCGCAAACTTTTGAGTATCACGATCAATCGCTTGCAGTAGGGCTCCGCCCATACCAAAAGCAATATTGTCAGCACTCCAACCCATAGCCATGAAGCCTCCAAGAATGCTACGAATAGTAAGTTCGTTAACACCATCCCCTTGAATAAGTCGGACATTATTAAGAACCTTGAAGCCTTTGCCGTTGGTTGTGTAGCCAAACTTTTCTCCCAGAATCTCAATTAATCGTTGATTAACAGTGAGTGGATCGCCGCTATCTGGACGGATAACAACAGTAGCACCACTATCAATAACTTTCTGGCGGAGCTCTTCACCCCAAAGTTTGGACGCGGCGTTGTAGATATCGTAACTATCGCTAACAACAGCAACAATACTTCCAGGCTTAGCAAACTGAGCAACCATGTTTTCATAAGCCTTTACCTCGTTGTCTCGTCCCCAACTAGTAATTGTACTGTGCTCTGCGGCAGGGATAGAGAAGCCCGCAATCCCAGCATTGTAAAATTCGCGAGCATACAGAACACCAGAAATAGTATCACTACCCATGAAGTTAACCAAGTGTGCCGCACCTCCGATTGCCGCACTTTCAAGGCTAGAAACACCACGAGCACCGAAATCGTGCAACTTAAAATCAATAAGGGCAGGGTCACCTGTCTTCTCCAAGTAGTCAAGAATGACTCGTTTAATAGTCCAACTTTGTGTTGCAACTGTAGTAGGATACCACACTGCACGAAGCAAAGCAGTTTCCAGGTAAGTGGTCAACCAGTAGCATTCTGGGTCTGTGTTTTCGATTGTAGCGAGGACATTTTTAACAGGAATAACCAATCCTTCTGGCACCGCCCTAATGACAACTGGGAGGTATCCCATGTGCTTGTCAAGAATGTATTGCCATCCTGCTCGGTTGAAAGGCTCACCGTGTGCGGTAAGAATTTCATCAGCAATGTCGATGTCGCTTTGGGTGATGGGTTCGAGCAGGTATTCTTTGATAAAAGCCTGGAGCCCGAAAAACACCGTGCGGTCGTATCGCCCGCCTCGGCTCTCGATATAACTGTATACACCTGTAGTTCCTGCTGGGTATTGTTTGAACATACTGACTTTGTAGCTGTCAGTATTAAGTAGTACATTTTTTGCGAGTTTCATAATAAAGTTCCTTTACTAAAATTGCCTTAGCGTCTATCGCTTAGGACTTGTTGTTAGTATAACACAACATCATTGCCGTGTCAACCAAATTCAACTAAAGTAACAGAGCCACCTTGAGCCGAAATTTTATTGGCAAAATCATCAATCATTGCCAAAATTAGTTTCTTGTCGCCGCCTGCTAGTCCCATACCAATGTAAGGAAGACCAAACCGGTGGCGACCATATTCGTGGGCCAACTTACGCAGGATCACAGCAAAGCTATCATACTCAAACAAATCTTCACCTGTGCGGCTTGTTGAATACTGAGTGTAAGCATTAATAATTTTGAATGGCTTAATATTCTTGTCGTAGTAATCACTCCATGCCATTGTCCAATTACCTAACTTACCAATGTTACCGCGAACAGTAGCACTATCAACTTCCTCTGCACGTGGATAGCGTTTAGCAATTTGCGGAGCAAGACCTGCGCCCATTGCATTGAAACAATTGCAGCCTTGAACGATAATATCAAACTCACCTGCTTCGGCCAGGTCAAGTAGATTACCTTTGCGCTTGATTAACATTTTTATCACCTTGAAAATATACTGTTACACCTTCAAACACTGTCTCAGTGTATTCGTCTCGATACGAGCCTTTGTTAACAGTCTTCATATTCATCTCTACCTTGGAGACTTTCTTGCCAGTTTGCTCTTCAACTACTCGAGTAATCATTTCTTTAACTACACGTTCGCTAATAGTAGCACTTACTGCAAAATCAAAATTGTAACCGTTCATAATAGATACCTCAAAACAATAACGCCGTTTAATGCGCTGGCAAACATGTTCAGCCACCACGCAGTTCCGTAAGGCTTGCACCCCATAGCAACTTTCCAGCTAAACCAAATGCAAAACACGTTTATTAGAATAATGAAATCCATCATGCTACTCCAATTTCTTGAATGTCATTGGTTGCTTTTAATGAACCCAAGTAATCCATTGTGTACTTGCGTCGACGACCATTTACACTAAGTTTATAACCAGGTTCATGTCGCACACCGTAAAAGGTTCCACCTTTGAAGTATGCCATTGGCTTGAGCTCACCAGTTACTTTTAGGCTGTAAAGTTTCTTTTCCTTTACATTCCAGAAGTAACCTGGATAACGAGTTGCTACAAACTCTTTAGGTAATGTAACCATTACACTTCCTCCACATCAACACGGATAACATCGTCGGCTCCAATGCTTTTATACTTTAACGCCATTTCAGCATACGACTGGGCAATGTAGTTGGCCCATTCTGATTCAGACATGCCGCCGCTGTCTGTTGTTGTAACACGAATCTTAACAGAGATATCAAACTGTTTCATATCAAGCCCCCAAAAAGTGTTGGATGATTTCGTAGTGGTCTTCAAAGCATTCTTCGCTCTTTACATCTGCAATAGGAACCCAACGAGCCTTGTCGGCGTCATCTTGTCCTTTTACTTTAGGCAGTTCACCATCGGGTAGTTCGATGTGAAAGGCATGTGTAATGATACGGCCACGTGGGCTACGATCGATAGCATCAAATACCTTGCTTCGTTTAATGTTGCCACGCAACACAGGAGCAGGAACCTTGATACCAGTTTCTTCGCGAAGCTCGCGGATAGCCGCATCCTCAACACTACGGTCAGTGTTTGCGTTAACATAGCCGCCGGGTAGTGCCCATAAACCCTTACCGGGCTCTGCACGACGACGAATCATTAGTACGTGACCGCTTTGAATTACAACCGCATCAGCTGTAGAGAAGATTGGAGGGTAAGGCAGTGAAGCATATTGCTTCTTGTAGTTTGCAACAAATTCGCGCTCACGGATGATTTGTGCATACTCGTCAGTTTCCTTAAATTTCATAAGGAAGTCAAAAGTAGTTTCTGGCACAACACCTTGAATGAAACGCATGTTAACATCTTGCTTGAAATACAAGTCACGAATATTAACTGCACTCAATGGCTCGATTTCTTCAACGTTGACAAACTCCCATTGAGGGAACATGTCGAGGTAGAAAGAGCTGTCATCTTTCTTGTGACCAATGATAGCAGTCTTGGTGCCAAGGATTTGATACTTGCTGTGGATACCCTGTACACGAACTGCCCAGGCTTGGTCATTGTAGATGGTATCAATGTTAGGTTCAACATAGACACGCATACTCAGGCCAGCAGTTGCGGCGCGGATCATACCAGCTCGTTCGTCGAATGTAAACGGGTTCTTGTAAGTGCGTGGTTGTTTAGCACTACCTGCAACAATCACCAGTTGATCGGTTAGTGCGGTGCATCGCTTGATAATCTCAAGGTGTGCATTGTGCAAGGGCTGGAAACGCCCAATCAGCATAATAGTTCCGTATGGCTTGTTCATTTTAAATCCCCTTAATCAATTTGAACATTTCGATGGCTTGCTCTACTGTGCAGTTACGTTCGCCACACAAGTGAATCAGCTTTTGAGCACGTTTCAGATACTCACCGTGAGCACGACCGGTCCAATCGTCCTCTTTGTTCTTCATTTCATAATACCAACCGCAACCGTCTGTGTGGTTCCAAGTACAGAGCATACCATGAAGCTCTTTGGCAAGTTGGTGATCAGGGCTTTCGAGTTTAGCCTTTTCCAGCTCTTTTTCGAGCTTGGCCATCTCGGCTTTGTGTTGTTTGATTTTTTCTTCGATACCGAAGATTGTTAAGTCTGACATACAAAAATCCTTTGTATTGTTTGATGCTTCGGGTCTATCCCTCTGCTTTTCTATTTAGTCTTATTGTACATGCTTGTTGACGGGTTGTCAACTGGATTTTGCCTTTTTTGTGGTAGATTTACGTTTAACTGCTTTAGTAGTAAATTCTTTAGAAAGGTAATACGTTGCTATTACATTAGTAATGTAATGCACTACATCACCGGAGTCGTCCATAATGAGCCATTGATATGGGCACCCTGCCCAACTCTTGGTCCTTAAAAAGTTGTTAAAATGTCGCCTATGCTCTTTATTTGCAGGATCAAAGGCGGTCCACGGTCGTAGCAAAAGTGTTGTCTTTAACATAGGACAAATGTTAGCATAAAAATAAGTTGTGGTCAACCAGTGCTACCGAAAAGAAATATATAGTGTTATGAAAACTTACTTGCCCCGCGAAGAATTGGCCCAATTTTCTGGCATAGGAAAAGACGAATGGATCAAGATGCGATTCAATCGTTCCTATAGCAATCCTCTATGCACCAATGACATGGAAGCATACCTTGTCCCAACTGCACCTAGTAGCTTAGTAGACATAACAACTGCCAGTGATAACGTTGCAAAAGATATTGCATCACGCTATGATAACTTGTATGTTTGCATGAGCGGAGGTATTGACAGCGAGTGGGTTGCTAAGTCTTTCCATCGCAATGGAATTCCGTTCACTCCTATCATTTACGAAATTGAAGACATCATGGGCAACGATACTTGGTGGGCGCATAAGTGGTGTGAAGAACACGGATACAAACCTGTTGTGCTTAAAGAGTACATGTTTAGATTTGTCACTGGCTTAATTAGCATGTGTCGCACAAACTGCTTACGTACACCTGGCGGTCCTTACATGATGTCTAAGATATTACAGTTTGTAAACGATCAAGGTGGGCACATGGTAACAGGAGCAGGCTTTCCAGAAGTATTCCCGGACCCTAATCTAAGTTACATGAAGGGACGCTTTCTTGATAACAAGCTAATGAATCCCAACGGTACAATTAAGAACTCTGGTTGGCTATTGCATGAAGCAGATTTTACTTTAACTAAGTTGCTTAAAGGCCATCCTTGGAACTTTTTAAGCTGGACGCCAGAGATAGTGCTGTCTTATATTTCTAGTAGAAGTCAAGGCACTAGCGAGTTTAATAAAGCAACCATCTTTGAGTGCGCTCCAAGACCTAAAGCCATTGGCATTCCGGACTGGGTTTGGCGCGGTAAGGACCCTGCAATTAAAAAGATGCTAAGAATTAAAAATAGAGTAGGCACTAGTGAAGTAGATTTCATTGGCCCCACTGATCAACTTATTGCTATACTAACTTCAGGTGATATCGATGCAAAGTGAAAAAATTACGTTTGAATACTTTTTGTTTATTACCAATGCAAGCGAGCCACCAGTGGTGTCAGTGTCGTTGAACGATGTAGTAATTGCCGAACAAAGGATTCCCCGCATAGGAAGATTTAAGTTAGACGTTACTACAGAGATTGTTCCTGGCCCTGCTAAACTAGCGTTAAACATAATCGAAACAAAGGGCGGATCTATTCGTGTTGAAAACATTTCCCTAAAGTGGGAAGATGAAGAATTAAACTCTAGCTGGATTAACAAAGACCACGAAGATGAAAATACGCACTGGAGTTATAAAGATCGTGCAGCTGAAGCAATGTACAACGAAGCTGCCGCAGACGGCGCCAGGTCAATAACATTAGATTATGAAACTGAAATGGTCCCTAGCTTTTTAAGAAACTATGCTGCCGTTGAAGTTGACGGTAAAGTATCTAGTCTACGTGGCGCATATATGCAAGGGCCTTATGTGTTTAGAAGCCCGGGTAGCTTTATCTTAGATATGACTTCGCCAGTACCTTATTGGCTATTAGAACGATTGTTTGTTGCTATCTAACCACTTGTAGAAGTGGTGCTTTTGTTCTTCTAAATTCTCAGCAGGGATGTTAATGGTAGTAAGCATCTCTGCTTGATCCCTATCCTGCTTCCATGCAGTTTCCCACACTCGTTCATTAATCTCCCAGTTTAGTTGACTGTAGCGAGTGTCTCTATACTTGTAAACGTTTACCTTGGTTAAGTTATCGCTTACAGGAACGCATACTGTTATAAACCAAGCACCAGGTTGCCATTCCATCATTGTGTAAGGATAAACAGTTGTCCAAGCGGCGCTGTACTTTGAAGCAACGTCGTCTGGTAACAATGTTGAGTTGAAGTCATTGTCAACTTCAATCCTTGGAACTAACTGTACGCTTGCATTTTCTTTATAGTACCATTCAATGTCATTGACGTTTGGTGCTGAGATTTCTTGATATACTCCTGGATGCACAACAGGGATATGGTCTACATCTAAGAATAGATTAATGATATGTTGCCAGTGTGCTTCAACTGTGTCTATTCTGTTTTCAACTAACTTTAGATGGTCAGTGTTTATAAAACTTAGTTCAGGCAATGCAACTGGAGAACTAAAAATAAAATTGTTTTCAACGTGAATTGGCTGCTTACTTAAATGGCCAGCATTTATGCATGTCTTTGTATTGCCCGACGATGCAGGTTTGCCGTCGATTGTATATTTCCAACCGTGGAACGGGCATGTTCTATCACCTTGACCAAATTCGCCTCTTAATCGAGAACCTTGGTGTAAACAAACATTGCTTACTAACTCGTGAGCATTGTGTTGCTTAGTAAGTGTCCAGTTTTGTAACTGCGGATATACTCGCCAAGAATTATGATTAAGGTCAGACTGATGTGCTAAAAACATACTGTACTTATCTTGTTTAGATTGAAATAAATGTCAAAACAAAAAGGCCCGAAGGCCTTTTTGTTTATATCAAGTATTGATTAGTTGCTTGATGAAGAAATTGCAATTCCGTTTGCAGCAGCATAAGCATCGCGTTCTGCAACGAATGCTACCCACTGTGGGTCGTTTTCAAATTCTGTCAATGCAGCTTGGTCAGCAAATTGCTGAACAATGATCAATGTTAACAAATCTTGGCTAATAGACTGTGTGCGGCTTAATAGCTTTAACGGTGTACCAGCATAAGTTTGGTTAATGTGGGCTTGCAAAGCAGGGTTGGCTGCAAGTGGGAAGTCAACTGCAACACTAGGGCGAGTTAATACTGTTGTTTTTGTAATCATGATTTATTCCTTAGTTGCTGCTTGGTGCTGGTGAAGTATCGCCTTCACTTGGGGTAAAAGTAATTGTCTGATCAAGAATAATTCCATGAGCGTTCATATGGGCTGTTCTGTTTGCTCGCATTGGTGCCATTAGTGGCTCTGCTAGAAATTCAGAAAAATCCGCACGAGTGCGCCATTTTGCGGTAACAACCGCTGTTAGACCGTTGTTTGTCATTTCTGTCTTGCTTTCAATTAACTTACCTGTTAAAACATAATTGTTATTAAACATAGTAGTAAATTCTTGAGGCTTAACAAAGAACGGTACACTTGTGTTTGGTCTTGTGTACGAAGTTACGATAGTTAACATTAATATCTCCTGTGTAAGGTCCAAATTGCTTCTGAGCCTGAAACCAACACTGTAAAATTCTAAAAGTATTTATGCTGTGTTAGGATTTTGGATTGCCAAACCGCCTTGCTTTTTGCTCAAAACTCGTGTACAATAACGGATAAGTAGTTATACACAACCCGCTTGATTTATATGATCTTAGATAGTCAATACCCTGCCCTTTTATTGAATGCCGACTGGCAACCGGTCCACATGCATCCATTGAGCACAATTTCATGGCAAGATGCGATTAAGGCGGTTTTTATGGACCGCGTTACAGTTGTGGAAGAATACGATGTTGAGGTTCACAGCGCAACTCAAAGTTGGCGCTTGCCTAGTGTTGTGGCTCTTAAAGAATACGTTCGTAGGGATCAAACACCAACATTTAGTCGCTACAATGTGTATCTACGTGATGCGTTTACATGCCAATACTGCGGGAAACCATTTGAAGCTCGTCATCTAACATTTGACCACGTAATTCCACGTGCTCATGGTGGTCGCTCAACTTGGGAAAACGTTGTGGCTGCATGTAGCCCTTGTAACCACCGTAAAGGTAGCAAGCTACCTCACGAAATTGGCATGTTCCCAATCAACAAGCCAGTTGCTCCATCGAGCTGGGACTTACACGGTAAGGGCCGTAAGTTGCCAACCAAGTATCAGAATCTGCACGAATCGTGGCACGATTACTTGTACTGGGATAGCGAACTAGAAGCTTAAACAGAGTCGCCGGAGAGCTTATTAATCATAAGTTCTTCGGCTTCGTTGCGGGCCCGTTCTTTTTCAGCTACAATCAACATAGGCAATACTGTGCCCACCATGTTCAGAACAAACTCCCTGCCTTCATCAGTAAGATGAGAGTACTGCGGATTTGTTTCCGAGACATACGCTAACTGTCTATTGCGGATCAGTTCTTTGAGAGAACCCATAATTATGGTTCTAACATGAGTCTCTTTTGACATTTGCTTTTTCCTTTTTATTGTAAGAGCCACTCTGCCATAGCACTTCCACCAAGCTCGCCAGGTGTAGTTTTTAATCTTATCCAAGAATTTTTGCACGGCTGTCCTTCTCTAATAATTGCGCGACCCAATAGCACAACAATGGCCCACTCTCTGCGCTCCCAACGTGGCAAGTATTGCGGTTGATCCTTCCAAGTAAATTCTTCTGTTAGTATTTCCCGCATTAACGGATTGCCATTAAGATCATAATAATATGTTGCATTTGGAGGAACGGTAACTCCTTCAGGAAGACGATCTGCTTCGTACCAATGGCGATAACCATTGTCAACCCATTCCACCATTACTTGCGATTCCCAAAGCAGTCTGTTGGCTGCGTCACGTTTGTGCTTGTTATGCCATTCAGTAGGGCTTGCATTTGAAATTGCGGCTACACTGGTATTGTCCCCACCTACAACACCAATGGGTGTTTCTCCGGGCATTGCTACCCTAATTTTATCTTCGTGTGCTATAACTACTGCGAGTCCAGCACGGTCTTCGTTGTCAGGGTTGCCATCAGCCCATTCAAACATTTCAGCATATCCAGCTTGTGCAGTCATTGTATCTCCTTGCTCAATTAATTATGAGTAAGCAAGGACCAGCGCCCAACCAAAAAAAATCCCGCCTTAGCGGGATTGTAAACAGAACAGGATTTTTACATCACGATCTTAACTCTGGTTAAGCGGGTTTCCTGATACTGGTCATTGTCCATTCCATGTGACTTAACTACACCTACAATAGGGAACTCTTCAGGCGAGTCTGGCCACATATCAACTGTTTGACTAGAAGTCCAAAAGTAAAGATTCTCTCCGTCTGTTGCACGAACAACAGATCCCGGAAAAGCTCGGCCTGCGTACTTTGAAATAATTCTTACGTTGAGGCGCAAGTGCTGACCTATTGCTCCTTGATGAATACTCGAATGCCCAACTTTGAACATTAGCTCGCGGCGTGCATCTTTAACAATTTCTTTGTGATAGCGACTAGCAAGGCAAGCCATGTAAGCAATACCTGTTTTGGCATGCACTTCGTCAGCTGTAATTAAGTTGATAATTTGCTGTTCAAACTCGTTTGTTTCGCCACTGAGTGCATCAAACACAAGACCTTGAAAGTGTTCTGCAAGTGTTGCACCAAATTCGCGGTCTGCATCCGTAACGCCAAATTGGCCCAGCTCAACTTGATCATCAATGATTTGACGATTAGGCCTGTACTTAACATTGCCAGTCTCTTGATCAAACTCCGGGAACTTAACATAGCGCCCTTCATTGATCCTGTCAGCCATTGCTACCAAGGCCCATGCATCAGCAATAGGCAACTTGCGATTTTTAACTGCATTTTTGCGTTCTGTTTGATCCATGGTATGCTCTAAGTAATGTGCTTATTATGCACTATCCTATCCGTTTTGTCAAGCGAATTTTTGTTGTATTTTTACAACATAAATATCACTATGAAATACGTTGAACCACAGGTGCTATCTGCCCTTACTGCGGAACAGTTGGCAGCACTAATCGACTGCTTTGAAAACAATAGTCAAATGCAAATACTTCCAATGCGTAGGTTTGCACTTGACATAGCACCTGCTATAGAAATCGTTTGTCCTATCATTGATAGTGTGTTAGGCGCAGGTACTTGGCGTGTAAGCGGTGGCAACTACTTTGAAACAGAAACTGGTTATAGGGTTCACGCTGATACTGGCAAAGAAGGTTCCAATCAAGTGTGGCAAACATTTGTTTTCCCTTTACGCCACGAACTACGTACTGACATACCTGTGCGCTTAGAACGAAATAGACTTTTAATTTTAGATCAAACTTGGAACGGAGATGCTGCATTCTTCCTACGTGGAGAAACAGTAGAGCCCAACGAATACAATCAGGTTATAACCGATTACACAGATGTAGGAAACTTAAACGCCGAAGATTCAATTGACGGACTATTATTAGATTACTGCCCGCATCTTAATCCAAGTAACTTTGCTGGACTTTCTGTTGATAAACATTTCCAATGGGTACCTGGTAGTCCAATGACGTTCCCAAGAAACAGACTACATGTTAGCTCGGCATTTCCACGCAATGGTATTAAACGCAAACTTGGTCTAAGTTTGTTTATTTCGCCCCAGGGTCAGTGAAACCCATTTGCTCCATAGCCCACGCACGTTCTACACAATTATAGCAAGCACCGCAACGTCCTTCCGTCTGTGCTGTGCAACTGTGTGTTAGTTCAATAAGCGGCCAAATATCAAACGTATCATATAGGCTAATAGTATGACGCTTGTCTACGAGTGCAAATGGACAAGTTGTACCAGGTAACTCAATACTAGCTGGACGGTTAGGATATTCGCCAGGCAATACAATTAGTTCTTTATCGGGGTGTGCTTGACTGCCGTAGAAGATATGCTCAATGCCATACTTGCTTCTTGCTTCGCGTTCACCTGAGCGACCTTGCTGACTATGATGTACTGTAGGATCACCTACTTGAACGGGATCTGGCAGTTGTTCTGCGGTCAAGCCTAACTTATTACGCACCCATTCTACAATTGGCTTAACGTAATCCCATGCTCCATCTGGACGGGCAACAGTAAACGGGATAATCTCTTGTGTGCTACGATCTAACTTGCGCTCTAAACATAACAGATAAAGTAATGCCGCAGAGTCTGCACCACCGCTTAACATTACTCCAATACGTTGCTTACCTTCGGGCAGTACAATGTCTACCTGTTTAATAAAGTCGCCTTGTCCTACTGTAATTCTCATTTAATGCCTGTGTTGTAAATGTTTAAGAACTTTGTCTACGTTCTCAGGGGTCATTGGCACGTTAACAATCATGTGCCAGCTATCTGGAGTCCATGAAATAGTACGATGTGTCATGCGAGTGTTTACATAATACACACGGCCTAATTCAATGTTTGCTTTGCGATCGTCCATCCACCAATCATATTCGTATGGACCGCAGTTCTTTAAAAATGCTACTAAACGAAACACTGGTCGCGGCATACCAGGATGATCTCGATGTGGTACAAAGTATCCGCCAATGCCGCAGTTAACAATGAATGTCCTCCCGATGGGTTGCCATTCATCTAAGAACGCTTTTAAACTTGTGTTGCCAGGAAATGCACGATCGCAATCGTTGTATAGCTGTGTCGGTTGATTAAATTCTACTTCCCTTACTGGACGGCCTAGTTTTTGTGTAGCTTCAGCCAGGCTAGGTACACTACGATGGTCCCAACCTTCCATTGTAGAAAGTGTAAGTGCTCGACGATTATTAGGGCGGTCTGTGCGCGGCAAGTAGTCTACCCAATCGTTGCTGTACTTTTCTTGTATAACACTTTCTACGCCGTAAGTATCAATTTTGTAGTCTAGTGGTTCAAAGTTGCCAATTTGGCTTAGTGCTAGTTCAGCTGCTAGCATTTGCGGACTAAGATTGCCTGTAAGTCCCATGCGTGTGCCACTTGGACCAGCACCTTGTATTGCGTTAGGATTGTCTTGATTGAATGTGCTCATGCAGATAGTTATCTGCTGTTAGACAACAATGCTCAACCGTATTCCTTTAGCTAGTAAATCCTCTTTCCATATAAAGAAAGTCTTTTCGCCATGCGTCATTACACCATAGTTCTCCCATTCCCACTGATGAACCATTTCGTGTGCCATTACTCGCACTAGTGTTTTTAAAGGCATGTGCTTTTCAATGCGGATAGTTTTTGTGTAGTGTTCACCCCAACGACTGCCGCGCTGGTAACCTTCGCATTCGCCCCAGAATCCCTTTTTAGAATAATCGCCTACTGTTATCTTGGGCCTTGGGAGTGTACCGCGGAAAACTGCTCTATTAATAGCATCGTAAACTTCTTCCGCCATTTCTTGGGTAACCCTGACAGGATTTTTGCCAAGTTTATTGGCATGCTTCACAAGCGAGTTAAGTTGTAATTTTGCCACTCAAACACCTCCCTAAGATGTTATTATTTAAGTGGCCTGTACTTTCTATTAAGTGCAGGCCATTGGCGTAAAAACTACTGCTTTAAATTTCTGCTATTAGCTTAAAACCTGGAATAATGTCGCCATCTACTAGCATATCCCAAGGATGCTTTTTGCCGTGGAATTCGTTTTGTGTCCATGTACCAGTTGCTTCGTCAAAGTCCCACCACGGAGCAAGCCCTAGCATAATGTGTGTACGATAAAACGGTTCTGCTGTTTGCTGTGTAGCGTATGCTCTATGCGGGACGCCTGTGTCCCAACTGTAAGCATAAGGTGCTTCTAAGTGGAATAGTTCGCCTTTGCGGTGATGTTGTTCAAGTACAAACATTGGGTCAGTTTTGACGGCAATATTGATACGCAAGTTTTCAAACATGCTTTCATCAACGTGCCAGCTAACACCTGCGCGATGTACAGAATTTACTGCACCATCTGGTCCCATTTGTTGACCTCTTGCGGCGGCATTAATAATACGAATACTACTACGTACCATTGAACGCTTTAAGCTGTCTAAGAATGTGCCTAAGTATCCGTGACGACTACCTTCTGTACGATATGCCATAGAGTATGTGTCATAGTGACTGTTTAACTTAACTGCTCGGCGACGTGCTTCTGGGTCTGTAACTCGACTATAAGGATTACCTGAATTGCTACCAAATTCTTTTGTTCCTTGATGCCCTGGGTTATGATTACCTTGCACTTGTTCATGTGGGTCAACCAATGGATCCATTGTTAAATCAATATGGTTAGGGTTATACGTCAAGCCCATGCCTAAGTAACCTTTGTCCTTCAATGGGTCACCTTCTTGCGTTTTCCCTTGTAAGCGATAGCCCCAACGGCCATGTAACTCTACAGTTTCAAGTGTATCTCGAATTAGTGCATCTGTATCAGTTTCGGTTAGCTCACCTTTGATTAATTTCGCTTGTGTACATTTAGGTGCTAACTTGCTATGAATAAACGGTGCTTGTCGTTCAAGCTGTTGCGATACTGGTAAGTCAGGACTCGCTTCGCTAAGTTTTAATTTAATTGTCATCTAGTTTCTCCAAATTCTGTAACCAAGGAACGATCTGTGGACGTCCTTTTACTGCCATAATGATTTTAGGCTTTGCCATATCTGCACCATGCAAAAATGCGCCATTGTTAAACAAGAATGTGTTGCTTCCTGTTCCCTTTAGTTTTATATATTCACGCTTGTCATGTGGGATGCGATCAGACTTGCATCCATAGTTTGCATTTCTTTTTTCTGCAATTAAGTCTGGGGAATAGTCTGCATCGCGTTCAGGCCATTTAGCCATGTAGAATGTATCTTCTTCATTGCTGTCCCACAGCATGATCCTTAAGCTGTCGGGCCATGGATAAACAACAGAGTCTGGATCAAAGTGTGGTTGGATTTCATTAACGTTTTGCCAGACTACAATCTTCTCAATCATGTGCCATGGCATTAGTGTTTGAATCTTCTCAAACATCTTAGGGAAATGTGCGGTCCAATCTGCAACTACTGTGTTGTTATAATTAAAGCCGCTAACGTCAATTGAAGGATGTTTGTAAATTAGCACGCCTTTCCACATAGGCGGCTCGTCGGGCTTCCTGCCTGAGATTTCTGCGCTGTGCTCATTCCACAGCTTCCAAAACAAATCCCAATCGTCTGGCTCAATGATAGTATCTTTAACTCTAATCCAACTACGCTTAGTCCACTTTTCATCTATCAACTGTATGCTAGGCCATGTTGCAGGACTAATATACGAAGTGAAACTCAAGTCAACTGATGGATCTATTTGTGCAATGCCTTTGCCTATTACTGCTAAGGATTCCCAATCAGTCCTTGAACCTGAAAGCCAACTTATTAAACGTCCAACAAGACTTTCTACCCAGCAGGTAGGATCGTAGTTTTCTTCAAACGGTTTAGTTTGTCCGGTTAAGCGTTTAGTAATTGGATTGAACTGAAACAGGAGTACAGTTGGGCGTAATTGCATTATGCAAATACTTATGTGAACTTTTGACGTAGATTTAATAGAGCATTATATATTTCTTCCCAATTATTAAATCTACGAACTGACATGTCGTTAAACTCTCTATTCCAAGGTTGGTCTAGTAGATATGTAATGTGACCAGCTTGTGCGCTAGCCTTTGCTACTGTTTCGTTAGCTGTAATGCAAATAGCTGATTTAAAATCAACAAGTAACGGATACGGGTTTGCATGTAAACCCAGCATGTATAGTTCTTCAAATATGCCTGGGTAAATTAGTTCAACGTTGGCACGTTTAAGTGTGCCTCTATTAATATCTGAAGTTGAACGGGAAAACGCAATAAAGTTTATGTCAAGATTTAAAATATGCGGGATGACTCTTGTACTATCTTTAGCTGGAAGTAATGTACCCCATTCCCAGGTGCGCTCACAATAATCCCGCATCCAATTGTCAGCAAGCGACTCATCTACTCCGAGCCACGAGCCTAAATTTTCGCGGGACTTGATTTGTGTTCCAGTTACATTGGCTAGCCTATTATGCTTTGCTAGCCACTTAACAAAACCTGATATAGTATCTAAGCAGGTATCGTCTAAATCAACAATAATTAAATTGTCAATTTCGTTATCCGTTAAGCTCAACCGTTACTCCCAATGGGTGGCCATTTGTGCGAGCAATCTGTGTTGACTCCATAGCCTTTTGTTCTGCTACTTCGTATGTATAAACGCCAGCAGTGCCCTTGCCTTGTTCATGTACTTGCAACATGACTTTAACTGCGGCTTCATGATTGTGGTGGAAGATCACCTTTAGCAATTCAATGACAAACTCCATTGGTGTGCTATTGTCGTTTAGAATAACAACACGATAACGCTCAGGTTCCTTAGCACCTGTGATGTTTTCTGTTTTGTTTACTGTTTGAATTGCTGTATCTGCCATTTTATTTCCAAATTAAATTAACTTCAATATTTAGCAGGGGCAAACTTGTCACCCCTGCGCTGACTATCTTATTCCTTGATTAGCGGAATACGTTTTGGCTTGGCTTCGTCGGGGACGATTTCTTCCAAGTCTACAACTAGCATACCATCCTTAAGGCTTGCTGTTTTAACTTCAACACGATCACCAAGCACGAACTCACGTTTGAAGTTTCGTGTTGCAATGCCGCGATGTAGATAGTTTGCTGTGTCTTCTTCAGTCTTTTGACCGGACACAATTAGGGAATTTTCTTCCTGAGTGATTTCAATATCTTTCTCAGTAAAGCCTGCAACTGCGACGGTAATGCGGTAGCTGTTGTCAGCAACCTTTTCCAAGTTGAAGGGAGGGTAACCGCCGTTGTTAGGAGTGCTGACTTGCATTAATCGATCCAATTCTGTGAATAGACGATCGAAGCCAACACCTAAACGGTTATACGGTTGTAGTGTAAAATTAGACATGTTTTTCTCCTTAAAAGCGAGTTAAAATTGTGATCCTATTGGCATCACATTGTGCGCTAGCCCTCTGGCGCTAGCATAACACAATTATATTTATCTTACACAAAAATGTCAAGTTGATTTAGAATAAACGGCGAAGCTTGCCTTCACGGGCCGGACGTAATCCATTTGCTTCGTCTTGTTCAACTTGGCGCTGATAGCGGCGCACTGCTTTGTTCTTAGCCATTCTACGTTTTGTAGTTGGCTTGGTAAACTGCTCACGTTCACGCAATTCTTCTAGCTTACCAGAATCCTGGATCTTCTTCTTAAACTTGCGTAAGGCTTTTTCTACATTGCCATCTTTGACTGTTACTGTTGTACCTTTTGGTTTTTGTTGTCTCATTGAGCTCTTTCTTATATCACTGCTTGATTATTTTTATAAATCTTTACCGGCGTGTGGTCCTCCACTGACTGCTCAGTAATTATAACTTTACTTAATCCTTCGCGGGCCATTTCCGGTAGATTAAACTGTATATTTAATAAAATTTGCTCAATGATACTGCGAAGTCCACGAGCACCAGTTTTCTTAGCAATGCTTAGGTTAGCAATTGCTGCTTTGGCTTCTAAGGTAAACTCTAGGTCAACCCCATCCATTTTAAAGATAGCTTGGTATTCACGTTCAATGCTATCTTCGGGGTCTGACATGATACTAATTAGATCGTCTACCTTTAATTCGTTCAGGGCTGTTACAACTGGGATACGGCCCATAAATTCTGGGATCATACCAAACTTAACAAAGTCTTCGGGCTCTACACTAGATAACCAATGATCTGAGTTGTTAACTGTTGTTGTTAAGTCTGCGCCAAAACCAATTTTGATACCACCTGTTGTACGCTTCTTAACTTGTTCTTCTAAGCCAACAAATGCGCCGCCTAAGATGAATAAAATGTTCTTAGTGTTTACTGTGTGTGTATCGTGTCCAGGATGTTTGCGACCACCGTTTTGCGGAACACGACACTCAGTCCCTTCAATTAGCTTTAGTAATGCTTGCTGTACACCTTCGCCTGACACGTCGCGAGTAATACTTGAGCTTTCACTCTTGCGACCCTTCTTGTCAATTTCGTCGATGTAAATGATACCCGTTTCAGCACGTTTGATATCACCGTCAGCCGCTTGTACAAGTCTATGAATAACGCTTTCTACGTCATCCCCTACATAACCAGATTCAGTTAATGTAGTTGCATCTGCAATAGCAAAAGGAACATTTAGTTTTTCTGCTAGTTTGCTGGCCAGTAGTGTTTTACCGGATCCTGTAGGTCCAATTAGTAATACGTTGCTTTTCTTAATGAGATTGTTTGGCTGGCTTAAACGCTTATAGTGATTGCGAACTGCAACACTTAGGCTACGTTTAGCTTGGTCTTGTCCAATGACAAACCTATCCAAGTAATCTTTAATCTCCTGCGGTGTAACGGCTGAATCGAACTCTTTTGCTGGCTCTTCTTGTCCTAGTGCTTCTAAGCAAAGATGAATGCACTCATCACAAATGTATGCACTATCGCCAGCAATAAGCGCCTTTACAATGTCCCTGTGTTTGCCGCAAAAACTACAGGTCAATTTTTGTACCTTATCCTCCAAAAGCCGCCTCCAATAGGATTAACAGTTGCTCTGGTTCTGCAAAGCTAGGTACAGTTACAGCATTTAGTAAAGATACAAGTTCGTCGTTGCCGGGCTTAACATGAAACACTACTGGCATGTCTAGTTTGCACATTGCCAGTGCCATATACATTTCATGCTGTGAACAACTTGCTGTGTCGACAATAATCATTGCACTGTTACTAGCAACATGCCAATACCAAACCCATGCTTTGGGGTCACGGTGTGCAGTTTCATTAACGTAAAATGTTAACTGATTTTGAATGCCCTTTTCTAAGAGTTCAACTATATTGTTTTGCCATGCTTCGTTGTTGCTGATTAGACAAAACGTAAGTCCGCCACTTGGAAGATATAATGTTGGTGGACTTACAATATAAACGTTTGAATCACTCAAGTTGTTACCTTATTTAAAATCGTCTTTCTTGGGAAAGGCTGCTTGGAACCAACCGCGTCGGCGTTGCTTTGCGGCTAAATCTTCAGCACTTGCCTTATATATTTTATCTAAATTATCTTCCTCTGTTTGCTCGGAATCTGAACTAGCAGCCCACTCTTCGCCGGGTGTACCAGGAGGTGCAGGGGTCTTTACTCGTCTTTGGCGCTTAGGTTTTTCTTCTGCTGGGGCATCCACTCCAGCGGGTTCCACAGGGATATCAGTAGATTCAACCACATCTGTGTTATTAACTCGGGCATCAACGGATACATCTTCTTCCTCCACTAGCTCCTCAGGCTGTTGCTCAAGTGCCAGTATTAATTCTTCTACATCTTCTTCTGTCGCAGGATACTTGGTATGCAAGTTATCGTACTCAGCTAAAAATTTAAAACCGTCATCGCCTTGTACATACGGTTCTTGTTCAGATTTTGTGACAGTGGGTTGCTCAGTTTCCTGAATCCTTTCTGGGCTGTCACCCTCCGCTTCGTCTTTATTGCGAAACCATTGGAAGCTGTACTGACTTGCTAACAATAGGATAACTGCTAGCGGGTCAAACACTGATACGATAATAATAATCACCCATGTCACTGCTTTTTCAAGCACATTAGCGTCTGGGTTATCACCGTAAACAAATGCCGCAATGTATTTTATTGGACCAACTTCTGCTTCCACCTTACGTACTTCCGCGGCGATGGGTGCCCTTTCTTCACTAAGTTTGGCAATTGTCTTCTGTTCGGCGGCAATCTCAGAAAGTAGTCTAGTGCGTTCTTTGGCCTGCCCTTTACGGATCGCAACTGCTTTGTCCGCACCCGTTTCTGTTGTACTTCGACCCATAACTTGGTCCACAGCCTCATCCATTTGTTTGAGTGCTCGGCGATTCGCATCTATATTGTCCTTTGCTACTTTAATCTTTTCATCGTATACGGCAATCTTACTTTGTACATCTCCGGATACTAAACTTTGGTCACTGTGTGCTTTGGATAAGAAACCAAAGATACCCATTGAAGTGATAATCATCAAGATGCCTACTGCAATGGTCATGTATGTTTTAATAAAAACAGGCGCACGTTTCCAGTTTAGCTTTAGCCACAATGTGGCAATCAACTTGCTAACTTCTAATGCAACCCCCATGACAACAATAGGTACTACGGCGGCAGCGAAGATTGATACTAAGCCTGCTACTGAGTAATAAACGGCAACTGCACTAATGCTAAGTCCGCTTATCAGTGCTAGCCATGCAACTATTTTGTCTGTTTTTGTGAATTTCATTATACGTGTGTCCTTGCTGGAAAGCAGTGCGGTAAGTCGTTAAACAATGGTTGTTGATCTATCAACTTACCATCTAAATCATAATCGTATGTTGTATTAAGCCCTTGCGGGTTTGGAACTTTGTCGTAAGGATCATACAGTTCAAACATTCGCTTTGCATAATGCTCGGGCATTACATCAATGATTAAATGTGTCCTCCATGTATCACCATAGTTAACTGCGGTATGCACAATCTTATTGTTTATTTCCCACAACTCACCTGGATCAACATGATCTCGAGTTCCACCATTATTTAAGTCATAGCTGTTGTGATATAACCAGCAGTTATTATTAGTACTGATTGCTATGTTGTACCTGCGGGCATAGCGTTGGTTGATGCGTGTGTCTGTATGCATAACCGTATCGCCATTAAGAGGTGGCATGCGAGCAATATCAGCTTGAACTATTACAGGATTTTCTATTCCAGTTAAACTGGCCAAATACTCGCATGCAGGCTTTAATGTGGTTTCCCACATTGAGTAAATTTCCCTAGGGTAATGCCGCATTAAACGTTGAAAGCCCGGGCTATTACGTCTAGCTGTGTTAACTGGCAAGTAAAGCAAAAATGTATTGTCTACTCGCCAATAACGCTTGGGACTTTCTGGTGGCTCCCAATTCCAAGCGGCCTCCCACTCTCTGTACTTGTCAAAGATAGCATTGTCAAACACTGCTACCTTACGAGCAGTCAACCCTGCTTCGTACATTACTCGTCGTCGTCCTCTGTGTCAACTTGGAACGATGTTGCAAGCTCTTGATCAACTAATGCTTCATTGATATTAAGAGTTGGTTCCCCGGCATCATTTGCAAGATATGCCCAGCCAAGCACACGACCTAGCTTTGCACGTTTTGTAATGATAGGTTCAACAATTAAACCGTCCTTACATAACTCTGTTAAAACAACTTTTACATCGCTGTCTTTACCGGCGCTAGCTACCCCAAATAGACGAATCTTTTGGCGTGTGTACACATTAAAGCCTAGGTCTAGTTCTACTTCTAAGGTATCTGTACCGCGCACTTCTAGAAGCCTGGCTGGATATAATCTTCTCATTTAATTTCTCTTTGGTGTTATTCTATAAAAAACGTGATTACCAATATGGCGTACAGATTCGTGAACTCTTCGCCATCCTGGTTGCCACTCTATATATGTAGCATGAAAGTGACTAGCACCGTTAGTCGGATCCTCAATTCGTTGCTTTTCATTTAATGTTACAAGCGCAACACCTACTGCTTGCGACCACGCTGGCCCAAATGGACGGCCAATCATATTGTTGCATACCCAAGAAAATTGACATCCTTGTTTAACAACGCCGCAAACAGAATTAGCGTATCCTTCGTTTAGTCTATTAAGTGTTACCTTAGCAACTGCAACCTGACCTTTTAAAGATTCGCCGCGAGCTTCATAGTAAACATTTTCTGCTAAACAACGGACGTCACGATCCGCAACGGCAGTTTTTACTCCGCCTGCTGTTTCAATGTTCGTATGAATTAAACGCTGAACTCGTTGTTCCCACGTTTCGTTTTTGTGATTTTGCTTGTCACTGCGAAATACCCAGTCTGCAACATCGTCAACAAAGTGCAGTGGATCTGCTACTAGTCTTTGAATGTCACCTACAGCCATAGCCAGTGACGCAATTAGTAATGCTGTTAGCACTACTTGAACAAATAGCCGCTCGACTACTTGTTTTGACATGCCCAAGTTGTAATTAAGGGTCATGTGCATATTACACCTCCTTTCGTTGAGATTGCCTCCAGTTACGCATTAGATAAAACTGCATCCAATACTTCACCTGGGCTTTGGTATCCATAATCAACCCGAGTGTAGGTTATATTATGCTTGTCCAAAAGCACCGCAATCTTGCGATCGATCTCAATGCTAGCATCAAGATTATGCACACGGCCGCGATCATCGAACCACGGGCCGCGCTCTAGAAATGCTACGTGATTATCGTAACCCTTCCAAAGTTCTACCACCACCTGCTCCCACGCTTGAGGATAATCCTCTGGAGCATAAATGGCGCTTAATAAAAAAGGGCTGTCAGTGATGACATAGTCAACCTGCCCCTTTAACCTATGTATTCGTTGTACCTGACGACCGAATACATAAGCCTGATTTGAAAGCGCACAACTTCTACCTTCCCAAACAAGGTCTTTAGCTACTTCAGTTACTAGCTCTACATTCCATCCTCTGCGTTTCGCTTCGTGATATAAGCCAGATGCTAAAGTGCTTTTACCTGTTCCTGGGCCGGCAATAACGTTGATAACTTTCATCAAATTATTGTAGCAAAATACTTAGTTAAAGTCAAGAAAACAGGGCAACCAATGCGCCCTGTCTAGCGGTACCGTAAATGGCGATTTTGTTTTAACTTAAAAAATATGTCGCATTAAAGCGTATGTTAAGTGGGCAAATTCTCGCACCAATGGGTCCATTTTTCGTATGTGTTTGCGGCAATTGAGATGTGCCCGTCTGCTGTTTGTAGCAATTGACTGCTGGGCAATTTTGGAACTGGGTTGTAAAGCAAGCGTTCAACTTCTACTTGTGTAAAGTCGTTAGTACCAGAAGCCAAAAACAAATTGATTGGTTGGCTAATGCGCCGCACGTTTTTAGTCATTACGCTGTTACCCTGGGGGCTAAGGTAACTTAGATAAGCCGACGGTAAACACTTGATAATATATGTTTCCATCATTGAAGTGTCAATGAAGTCGTCGGGCTCATCTCGGCCTTCTGCTAACAATGTTTCAGCTTTGCGGCGGCTCCACAAGCTCCATTGATTAAACTTTTCCAAATGTGTATTGTGTGCTGGACTTAGAGCTACAATGCTTTTAAAGTTAGAAAACTTTGTAGCATAATAAAATAGCATGTTAGCACCAATGCTATGCCCAACTAAATGAATACGTGTTGCACCGCGTTCTGTTAAACGCTGTATTCCTGCATTAATTTCTTCTAAACAACTTTCATATGGCTTGTAAAATACTGATCCCAGCGCCCATGAATTTGCACGATGATCGTATAACTTGCCTTCTGCTTGCATACGTTCTGCAACTGGAGTCATAGCGCATCCAGGATATGCTGGACCTGATCCCTTTCCGTGCAATAGTAAATATCCGTCTTTCATTGTTTTCCTTTAAATGGTAGGCCCAACAGGACTCGAACCTGTGACCAATGGATTATGAGTCCACTGCTCTAACCAACTGAGCTATAGGCCCCCGTTTTAATTATTCAATTCTAACACGGAATGAAGTGCCATAGTCGCTTACAATATATCCGTCTTTTTCCAGTATCCAGGTATGCCACTTTCTGTTAACATTAGACGGGTCGTACCAGCCGGGGTTGGCATAAACAACTGTGCTAATTTTAGTGTCAAGTGTGAACTTTTGCAACCACATGCCTTTGTAGAAATTAGGATCGTTACTAGCACTGCCCCCGGTACGCAGGATATACAGTGAGTTGTTGGACTTGACATGCAAAAAGTCTACAATAACTCCAGCATTAGGTACAGAAGGAATAGTAATTTCTGTGGGGCGATTAAACAACGATCCCCCAAAGTCATTATCCCCACGGTTTACAATAATCTTTGTAGGTGATTCCCATTCATGGCTACCAACTACAAAATCAGCTTGACCGTCACCAGTTAAGTCTAATACTTCTACGTGAAACGCACGAGCAACTTGCGGAATGGTATAGGTAGTAGACTTTGTAAAGTATCCGGAGCCGTTGTTAATAAAAACATTAACACCGTTCATTGCTGTTACAATAAGGTCTACGTTACCGTCACGATTAATATCTGCGCTGGTCAATCCATGCTTGAAGTCAATGTCATCGGACAAATAACGAAGCTGATAACGCCCGTCTGTTTGACTTAGCAAAATAGTAGCACGTTCTCCTGGATAAGGCGGAGCGTCCCAACCGTGACAGGAAATTGCAAAGTCTACTGCGCCATCGTTATTATAGTCAGCGGCCGCAATTTTTCTAGGGTGAATGCAACCCCTTACGCTGTTAGCCTGATCGTATACTGCATTATTGTTTTGCCAAACACCATTTACCTTTTTAAAGAATGTAATTGTGCCAGGCTGTGCTTGACTAATGTCCGGAGTATTCCAAGGCCCGCTAATTAATTGCTGGGCAACAAATCCGTCTGACCCATCTTTGTATTTGAAAAATGCACGAGCGTCAATTGAGCCCGGGGTAATTAGCGGAGTTTCACCTGCATAGTATTGATAATCGCGATGCCTATTTTCATAGCTAAACTGCGACAATACTTCAGGGGTTGGTTCAACTGGACCAGCAACGGCGCCACCAGAACCCCCACCACCACAACCAGTTAAGGTAATAAAAGCGGCTACTAAAGAAATTGCAAGTTTGTTTGTCATTAGGATCACTTGTTGTGTTACCAATGCTGTTATTATAGCGCAAATAGAGCAAATGGTCAACCAAAAAAATAGGCCCTTTGCGGACCTATTTTTTGTAATACTTTTTATTACTTGCATACTTTACGTTTAAGATTTGTTAAAGCCCCAAAGTCCACTGGTGCTTCCTGTCCCGGGCGTACTTCATACCCGTTAGGTGGGAACCCAAATCGTATTCCAGTTACTTCCATAATATGTTTAACCGGCTTACGAAGTGCTACTAAATCTTTTAAGCCGTCTTGGTGGGGAAATATCCAACCCATGATTGCACCTGTTTGGTCATTGATAACAATTTTGTAAAATGCGTCTGGGATAATGACCCCTTTGCCAATTGTTTTTGCATCCATGCTGTAAATTGGCCCCGCATAAATTGTATAGCTGTTGCCTTGCTGTACTACCCAACCACGGATGGTTGTTTCAAGATACTTCCAAATGCCGCGATTTAATCCGCCTCTTTGTGGCATCATGTTAGTCATTAAGAAGCTTTCATATTCTACTTGCTGATCCCAACTCATATCACCGTCGGGTGCAACGTGTCCCTTATCGTATCCTGTGCCTGCATAGTCTTCGGGGCTTGCGCCATCCTTAACAGAACGATCGCGTACAAAGGCATTGGTACGTGGGAAGCAACCAATTGCATGGCTAGGTGTTAAAACATAGCTGGTCCAGACTGGCAACTTAGCTGAATTATCAACTGCTGTGGCATAGGCCAGGCGACATAAGCCTTGTGTAGTTTGCTGGGCTTGTGGTTCGCCGTAAGGCATTTGTTTGCCGCACTCACTTAGTGGTCGTGCCAGGGTTTGTTCCCAGGCGCCTGCTACTGTAGAGAAAGCAAGTAAAGATAGAATTAAAAGTAGTTTTTTCATGCCCTTATTTACCAACTGATAAAGTTTGTAAATTCTGGGTGTGTAGGGTCAGTTAGCTTTAGTACGTCACGCCAAGTATAGTCTAGCGTTAGTCCTTCTACTAAGTTGCCTTCTACGTCAAATAATTCAATTTTAAAAATATCATCGTACTTGAACAATTCTAATTGAATTTGCTCTACGGTCATATTTTCCCACTTTGATCTATCAATTTTAGCGACGGGGACAAATCCAATGCCGGTAAATTTGCTTAAAGGATCTTGCCCGCGAGCACGAATCCAGTTAAACGCATCTACATTGTCACGATCAATTTTAGCTTGTTCAATGTGCTTAGGTATTTCACGCTTAAACATAACGTCAAACTCTCCGCTTAGATAACGAAGGCCAGTGATGTTATCGTCAAATACTTCTTCGTCACGGGCAGCATACGCCTCCATTGGGGTCTTGCCTAGCTGTGCATAGTGTAGAATTAAATCGCCATAATCTAATAGCTGTGTAAAATGATCGTAATCGCACTCAACAAACTTGTAGCGTATTGTAGGAATAAATGGGAAATAAATGCCCGAATGCCATGGATTGTTTGTACCCATTTGTGATGCTAGACTTGGTCTACGCAGGTATTCCATTTCGTGGCACAAGTTGTTTAATTGTCGAATAGCAAAGCAAGTAGCAGAGTCTGCTAGTTTATAGTATTCGCTAACGCTCCAAACTTGACCAATTAACAATTCAAAATGGTGGTGGATCTCATTGAGAATTTGCTGGTCTAGTGTGGCAGGATCAAAGTGTTGCGTAATGTGATATTCAACTCGCTGGCTACTGCTGCCGTTAAAGTATTCGTTAATAACTGCAATGTAACGATTCATTTCACTGCACAATACTGGAATAGAACGAGCATTTGGGTTTGACTCATTATACTCCCACTGTTGTAGCATATAATTCTTTTCTGCAACTACGGATTCATGTAACATGTAATCCTGATGCATACAACGTGCCCATTTTTGTGCAGTAAAAAAGTCTTGTATTTTGTAGTCCAATGGTTGCAGTTGACCAGTTTGCGTATTACGGAAAGTAATTCTAAAGCCGCCGTAGTGTCTATGCTTATAAACTTGGGTGCCTAGCTTTTCTGTTCTAAAACAACTATCAGCAGAATATAAAATTTCAGTGCTGTATAAACGTTTGCCCTTAATAAGGTTAAGCAACAGAGCATTAAAACCTGCTGACACTACAATAACGTTATTAACATGGCATTGGCTTTCAATGTCTTCTACAAGTGCCAAGTTGGAGAAGGTATACCATTGTGTGTATAATGTGCGACAAGTGGCCCAGAATGAATCAAAGTCATTGCCAAATTCTGCTCGTAGTGCTGTTAGTTCAGCTTGTTCAATATCACTTAACGCTAGAGCATTTTCGTTTGAGCCGTCCCAATTGCTTAGTACAGTTTTTATCTTGTCGAATGCAGCTACGTCTTTATTAAAGAATATTAAGCGTGTATCTTCGGTAATAGCGTAATTCTTTAATAAACTAAAACTGGAGATGTTAGCTGGACAATAAAAGTTTTCCAGTGGGGTGCTAGCATTGTTATAGTTTGTAGATACGCTGTATTCGTCTGTATTAAATGATAAGGAATTGGTTAGCAACTCAGCGGCTGCTGCAAATTCTTCTTCAGTGCAGCCAAACTTACTGTTAAACGTACCGCTAATTAAATCCGTAACCAAGTTAGGATTATTGTAATCAACAATAGCTGCTCCGTTAACAATATTAGAACAATCAGCAACTGTTGCGCCAGCTTCTAAGAATACCTTAATAAGGATCCAGCCAGTTTCAAATTTAACATTGGTGCGCTTTTCTAATTTTCTGCCGGGGCAGCTAATTACGCCAGCTCGATCAACAGTACATTCACCTACGTAAATTTCGTCAAATGTAAATGCTGGGCCAAAGTCAATTTGCGCTGAGTCAGGCAGCACATCTAAATTACAGTAGCCAACAAAGTCTGTAGATGTTAAGTGATAAAATTCATTGCTATTAGTAGGATGACCTAATTTAGAAAGCATTAAGCCGTGTCCATTGGCAATAGCAGTGTTGCGTACTTGTGCTAGCTTTTCAAACGATTGGAACCCTACAGGCACAATAAACACTTCGCCACCTGCAATCCCTTTAAGGGCATGTCCCAAGTATCCAAGAGCATTGCAAGTGCTAAATTCAAACTCACCATAAGGCTGCGCTCGAACTTTCATTACGGCAACTGCCGTTTCAAAATTTGATGCTTCTAATTTTGTATTGTTGACAACAATGACTTTCACTTAAACTTTATCCTTTTAACTGTATGTAAGAACAGATTTGTACTGTTGTCAACTGGTGTTACCAAGTTGGCTAGTACGAAATAGTTATGCATATAGTTATCAGTGTCAAGTGTTAGCGTTTGTTCAGCGAGCCAATTTTGATTTTTTTCTTTATTTTCTTCAATTTCACTTAGCGTAAAAATAGCTCTATTAGACTCTGCCCAGGGCTTTATTAATTTCCGCTTAATTGATTCTGTGTCATTGAATTTACGTGCTTCGTCTAACTGTCGTGTAATGCCTGGACTTGTTAATGCAAGCTGTCCAGGCTTGAGAGTGTTAGTTCTTAGCTCTTGTGGCACTGTAATAGCGTCTTCCCATTTAAACCAGCAAGCAGATTTGTTATCCTCTGTGTCTAGCATGTATTCTAATGTAGGGATTAAATTTAGCAGTCTGCGGCAAGCTGTTCTTGTGGCGGTTGATAGTTTATTATGCTCCGAATATTCTTCGTGGATTTGTGCGCGATTACGAATCCTTTTTAGCAATGCTGGTGCAAGTTCGGCGTCATACTGGCGCGGAAAGTGCAGCCATTCATCTAACAAGTGCTCGTCATTGACTATTGCTACTGCTTTGGCAATTTCAGCCCACTTAAATGCAATCCTCTGCTCAGTGGGCATTGAAGAAAATCCAGTGTAAATTAGATCAGTGTTGTTAACTGCGCTTGCCCATGCTTGTGCAATACTAGAATCAACTAGCTCAAATTCTAATGCAAGCTCGTGATCCTCACGAGCAAATACTAACTCAAATCTTTGCATTATTATCCTAGTAAAGTACGAGCCTTAGAAACTGTCTTAGCAGGTTCCGCTACAATTGGAATTACCTTTTCTCGCAAATTGCGTTGGCGGCCACTTTGCACTAACAAAGACTTGCAACGGTTGTAAAACTTTTCCATTTGTGGGAATAGTTCTAAGAACTTAGTGCCACGACGGTAATCATATTCATCAACGTACATAGCAAAGTCTTCCATACGTGTTTTTAATTCTGGATTAGGGTTAGTAATCTTATCACGAGCAAACTCTACAACACGGCCTAAACGTTGTACTGCAAAGTCATCAAAGAATGCATAGTTTTTCCAGTTAAATGCATAACGATCTTTTTCTTCTTGTTCCCAAGTTTTGCTTAATTCGCTTACGCTTTTAGCACGAACAAACTCTAGTGCATCTTCTAAGTGCTTAACGGCATCTTCAGGATTTAAATCAACGCACAAGAATTCTGGGTGACGCAAATATGGGAAGTCAGGCATTAATCTATGCTTACCTTTGTATTTTTCTTTAAGAGCGTAAATCCACTCTACCAACTCACGTGTTCCGTATACGCTCAGGTTGGAGATTGTAATCATAAAGCTAAGTGTAATTTCTTGCTCGACGTTGTCTAATAGATATTCTACGTTTTTAACAAAGTCATTGTGTACCATACCAAAGCGAATGTATTCGTTATGGTCAGGAATAAATGTATCAATGGAAGTGTAAATTGTAACCTTTTGTACGTTGTTGCGAACGCGGTTTAGTTTGGAAACGAACTCGCGTGTTAGTTTGTCTGGTACGCACATATTGCTGTTAATAGCAAGGTGCATGCCCGGATTAGGATTTGTTTCAATTAGCTCGTCTAATACGCGGAATGTGTTCTTGCTTAATAGCGGTTCGCCACCTGTGATACGGAATGTGTGTACGCCTTTAATCATTGTAGGCCACCACTTCCAAAATGCATCTACGTAAGGGTTTTCTTCACGGTTAGGCACGGGCATTTGACCTTGGTGCTCAATCCAACGTAGGTCGTTAAAGTAAGGTTGTGTTAGATAAGGGCCGTGCTGTTGGATTTCTTCCATCCATTGGCTGCTAACGTTAGGGGCGCAATAAGCGCATTTAAAGTTGCAAGTGTGATCAAATACTACTTCAACGTATGTAGGTTGTACATCTGCATTGGCAAAGTCTAATAGCGTATTATTTTTCTTAGCTTCTTGAACCAATGGGATAAATGGGCGTGCCCATGAATCAGCACTTTTATATGTGCGGTCTGAACGCTCGCCTACGTCTTCAATGCGCCAGCAGTAGTCACATTCTTTTGGACGTTCGCCGGTGACCATCATTTCACGTAGCTTCTTTTTATGGCTAGTATTGTGTAGGGCGCTTGGGTTTACTGCTAATTCTTCTAGTGGAACTTTATGTGTACCTGGGTGGTGGCAAGAGTGTGTATGCCCGTTTTGCAAGTGAATTGTCACTTGATACCATTTAGCCATACACATGCTAGGGCTAATGTCATTTATCTTAGCTTCAGTTTCTACAATGTTCTTAGTAAACTGATCCATCTTCTGAATTTGCGGTGATGTCATTGTGTTCCTTTTAATCTTTTATCTAATACGTTATTAAAGAAGCTTAATGCTTGTGCAGTGTTTTCTTCTTTTAATTGGTCGAATATTTTTTGAGCGTAGCTTAAAGGCATTTCTTTGGTGTCAGAATGTTCTACAAAAGTAAGAACATCGTGCTCTAGTGAATTTGCTCGCTGAAATCCTGTTCCATTGATGTTTAATGTCCTTAATTGTTTAATTTGTTCTTTTAAACTTTGAACTGCGACAGCTCTACTTTCTGCGTCCATAGTCATTGTGCTAAACGCATGTGGGTGAAAAATAGGATTCCAAGTTACTTTAAACGGCACGTACTGTCCATTGATAATGTGCTGTTGCTCTAGCCAGATTAGTGTTTCAGCTAAGTGCAAAATGTTAGTAGTGCCAAATGTAATATTGTAGTTAAGCTCAACGTTGGCTGCACCTGACTCCAAAACCTTTTTAATGTTGTCTTGAAACACGGTAGTTTTAAATCCAGTGCGAATAGCTTCTCCTACTTCGTTTACACCGTCAATAGAAGCAAAGATAAAAACGTTTCCTTTAAGGCCTTTCCAAGTCTCGATGATGTTGTAGTTTTTATAATTGAGCTCACTGAAGTTTGTGTTGTAATACATGTCAATCTTGTACTGCTGTTCTTTTACAAAATTAACAATGTCGTAATGGTGTTCAGAAATTAAAGGCTCGCCGCCAGCCCAGTAAATGCGTTCAACCGTGTGTGCAAACTCTTTAAACTGAGCAAACATAGACTCATTGTCTACTTCAATAATAGCTGGACGATCTGCATATAGCATTGGCCACTGTTTCTTTTCACGAAGCGCATGTTGTGAGCTATAAGCAGAGCCGCATGTAATGCATCTAAAATTGCACTTATTGGTAAAGCGATAGTCAATATACGCTTGCTGAAATTCAGCAGTACCGTCGGGAGAAAACTCTACCCCTTCAATTTTATGTTTGAAGGAAGTATTCATTGATGTTCTGTATGAAAACCCACGAGCAGCTTCGCCTTGTGTGCAACGAATGCAACAAGCAGGAAGTGCAGGGCCATCAAGCATTTCTTTACGAATTGCAGAATATTTTTCCCCTTGGAAGATTTGCTTTAGCGTAGTATTTTTATCAAGTTTGCCTACGCTGAAGTCAAAAGGATCAACCATACAGCATGGTTTTACATCGCCGGTTGGATCAATTGCAGAATGAATCCAAGGCAATATACAAAAGGATTTGGGAATGTTGTCCGGATCTATTTTCATAATGTTAAAGTGGTATGCTACTTATAACTTGCAAATCTGCTGGCCTTAACCATATAAGTACAGGATGCAACAATTTAAGCTAACAATCTCCAATCACCGTGGAGTTCAACGAACACTAGAATGGAAATTGCTCGATCACAACATTGTTAATAAATGGCGCAGAATTATGAATATGTCTAAGCCTGCAGATCTAAATTGCCAGTATGATTGGTGGGGCGTTGGATACGCACAAGATCACTTAGACAGCATTTGGGCTCGCATGCAGACAATAGTACGGCACATTAACCTACACGAAAACGCAGGTGTAGATGAATCCTTGTTAAAGGATCGTTCTAGGTCAACACTAAACACCTTACACAAAGAGTTCCACTTGTTGGCTGAAAATGTAGTATCGTCAGCTGAAGTAAATCAACTTAACTATCTTGTTCACAATGCAGAAACTTGCATCAACAACATTACGCATGGATTAAATTACGGCTCCTTTAACACTATGCTAAACAACTTTTACAGGGAGCCCTTAGAAGAACAAGACTTTGAACTGTTTGACTGTTATAGTCCTGTCGTTGGTGATCTTACAGTAGGGTACAGTACAATTGGTAAGAATTTAGTATCCTGCTATTTTGATAAGGACATGGAAATTATTCAGACTGGGATGGTGCGCCCTAAGATTGAAATGTCAACGGAAATTAGAGTGCTACTAGGATCACAGGACGCAAGTAAAGTAGCAGGCGAAGGCGCACGTATTAAAGAACAGTACTATAACTGGTGCGATGAGAACCAAGTACTTGAAAAGTACGGCTACGATTGCAGAGCGCCGCTACATACTGGTGGTGTATGTGTGCTAGGTAAAGCTGTTAACTTTGACCCAGCTGAACTAAACGAATGGGCTATCAACAGTAATTCAATACGGTTTGTCAGCTGGGACTTTGAGTAACATCTTCACTGGTACTGTAAGAAGACCAAACGCCCCGTGCCATTTCTTCTGCAATTAGTTGATCAGCTTCTAGCCAGTTAGAGCAAACTTCTGTACGTACAGTTACTTCGCGGCCTTGGTCTGCTTTGTAAAAAGTAACAGTAATAGATTTAGTCATCGCTAATCCCGTATGCAACTTGCTGGATTACCATATGCTTGCCAATTTCGTAAAGGCCTACTGCGCTTGGTAAGTCATCCATCATAACGTGGATTTGTGTGTCCCCGTCTTCTAAGATGCTAACTGCAACAAAGTCTGTAATTTCACCGGCTTCAATTTGCTCGCGCATTTCTTCAAGAACTTCAAGCAAATCTTGCTTGTGTTTAGCGTCACGTTTGCCCTTAGGGTCAATGCTTACTATCTTTGTCATACAGTCTCCTTGTTGGTAACTTCTGCTACTTGTTCAAATAAGTCCAAGGGTTACATAGTTGTAGCCACGCTAGGTACATTTGAATGTAAAGTTTATTTGCTTCAATCAGCTTATTTACAGCTTCAATTGTTTCAGCTGTTTCTGCTGTGATAGGTTGTCCATTGCAGTTCATGATGCCATGATTCCTATGAGAAAAATGATAAGGGCATAACCAGGATGCCCCATGAAAACGCATACTAATGCAATAATTGTAGCGTAGAAAAGTGCGTCATTCATGCTTAACTCCTATAGCGTTTTTCAATCTCAGCAATACGCTCTCTATACTCTTGGTCAATCTTTTTATTAGACTTGTGCATAGAGTAAAGTATAGCCGCCAATGGAACAAAGAATAGCAAGAATGCAATCGCACCAGCAGTCCAGTTCATTGTTTGCATTAGATAATTTTACCTAGTGTAACGTAAATCAACTGGTCAATCTCTTGCTGAAAGTCTTTGCCCAGTCTACGCTTTTCCCAAATTGCAGTAACAAGCTCCGTTGGGGTTTTGCTGTTAACTTCAAAGCCCCGGCCTCGACGCTCAAGTTCGTCGATTAAATCGTAGTCGTCGAAGTCGTCTAGCGTTACATCAACTTCTACTTCTGTATAAACGGTTGGCATACCAACTCCTTATTCTGTTTCAATCATGGCTGCTTCTAGCAGTCGAATCAGCTGTCGTGTTGCTGAGTTGTTCATGGTAAGCGTCATTGAATAGCCGTCACCAATTTGCAGTACAACATTGTTGTTGCCATCATTTCCTACTTTGTAATGTACAGGACTAGGTTGGGCACGTTCCGGCATTACTGGAGTAGTCTTTGGTTCTGGAAGACCATACGTTTCTTTTGCTTCGTCCATAAAATCTTTTGCAGTTTTTTTCTTACCAAATATGTTAAACATTAGCGACTCCCAAAGCTACCCATTTTACCTGGATCGGGGTTTCCACAACGAACACCTTTACCAAACTCGTCTAGGATTTGTCGAGCTTGTCCGCTTTCCCCAACAACAAACTTATAGCCTTCGATACAGCGGCTTTCAGTTACGCCATTGTAGCCCCAACTAATGTTGCTACCTTGTAGAGAGCCGCTGGCAGCACCTAGTACCATCAACCCAACAATGCCAATGATTGTAACTACAACCATCAGTTCAATAAGTGTAAAGCCACGCTGTTTCATTTTGAACCCTTTAGTGTGTTAATAAATTGATCTTGTTCTCGCATATACTTGCGATACTGCTCGCGAAGTAAAATGCGAAAGTAGTTTATAAATGCCAGACTGCCTGCATAGAATGACAGGTGCAGGGCTGACATATTGATGTAATCCATAGCAATGCAAAACATAATAGCTGCTAGCATAAATCCTAGACTAATCAACATTGTAGGCATCATAGCAATACCTGGCTCTTCAACTACCATATTGTCATATTTGTAGTAGACGCGGATTACTCCGCCGAACATTCGTTTAAGCAACCATCCAATAAAGTAAACAAAGTTTTTCATTAGTTTTTCCAAAAAGGTGTGCCACGAACTAACCAACGGATAGGAAATAGTACAGGAATCATTAGCACTAATATCCACACCATTTGAATATATTCAGGTTCTACAAACCTATCAACAAAGATGTCGTACATTCCTACAACAAAGTAGACGAGCCCTGTCAGGAACATGTACTCGCCAGGGCTCATTGGTAACTTCATTGCGAATGATCCTTAGTAAGTGTTTTTACAAAATTTTCGTGATGCTGGTCAATATAATGCTGTGCTACACGGATCATGAACTCGGCGTGTTCCATACTACTTGGAATTACAACTTTATCTCCACGATAGAGTTCGTCTAGTGCTAACCGGCATTCATAATCCGTGTAGGGAATCATATTACTTAGGCAGCATCAAGCTGGTCATGTTGCTAGGAACCACAATGGTCTGTACCTTGCCGTTCTTAATACCTTCAGAGATGTTAAGAGCAGCCTGTGCGTTCATGAATGCAATTGAGCTAGAGCTGTTGTTAGCAAGAGCTGCCATACGGCGTGCTTCTGCTTCAGCAGTTTTCACTTCAACTTCCTTTTGCTTTAGCTCGTTCTTAGCACGAACTAGTTCGTTAGCACTAGCAACCACAGACTGTGCAGGAACCACGTTACGAATCATAACCTGGGTGATGCTGATGCTACCGTCCAGCTTTTCTTCAGCAAGGTTGCGAACAATTTCTTCCTTGATCATGTTCTCCATCTCGCTTCGATTGTCTGCCATATCCAGTGCATCGTACTTACGAGCAGCCTTGTAGATAGCGTTACGTGCATTTTGAACAACATAGTTATACATCAGATACACATCGCCCTTGGCTTCTGCGTGGAAGCTACGGTTCTTAGAACTATACAGTTCAGCAACCTGCGCTTGATTGATGTTGTAAACAACCACAGCATCCATGTCGGCCATAGTTGAGTTGTCTTTAGCCACAGGAGTCATGTTCTCCAGAACCACGTTAACGTCCTTGATTGGGAAAGTTAGCACATCACCAATCAGCACTTGGTTGAAGGAGCCAGGTAGCAGTTCACCACTTTGCACTTGCTTGTCAAAGCCTACGCGAACACCAACTTCACCAGTTTCGATACGAGTGCAACCAGTAGCAAGAGCAACTGCGGCGGCAACGAGAGAAAACTTAACAAAACGATTCATTTTAAGATCCTTAAATTACATTAAAAAACGATTACCAATAGCACCATTGCTACGGTTGTTAGTATAGCAAGAAAGACACTGTATGTCAAGGTCTTTATTGTGGTCCAACGCTGTTTATTTGTAGCACTGCGCCATGCTTGGATACCAAAATGGAACAGGACCATTACTACAAAAAATGCTAAGATTACACGGGGCATATTATTCTACCTCAAAAAGAATGTTAGGTGATCCATCTAGATCGCCTTCCACTGAAATGTTTTTAATTGTGCGGCCGTCGATGGACATGCCGAGTTGAATGAATGGACCACCACTTGGATCAACAAAACCCAGGTTAGTCATATCCATACGTTCTTGACCCTCGCGGCCGCCGAAGCGCCAGTACTTTAGATCGCCTACAATAGTAAAAGTGTTTTCATTTACCTTGCTAAAGGCGTATTCATCACCATAACGATTTTTCATTTTGACCTCACACAACGATAGTTTTCAGGTTTAAGTGAAAGCTGACGAGCAGCTTCTTCGCACATTTGTCGGGCAGTTTTCATACCTACCCGTCCTTGTTCCATATGAAACTCGCCCAATGGGCGCCAATCGTATTTGATTTTAGTAGGTGAGCGGTCGGCATCACCTACACCAACTACGGTCCAGATCATCAGTATAACAATATGTTCCATTACTTTTCAATCCTTACGCATAATGGCTTACGATAGTTGGCAATAGACTCGCTGTCAATACGTTGCTTGATTACTGTTGCGGCACGTTCGCACTTTTCCAGGCTGGTAAACTCTGGGCCAGCTACTACGTTAGCCCCTGCACCGTACATAACCATGATCCAAACAATAGTGTTCATTGTATTACCTTAATAGTCTGCTTGCACAATCAAGTAGTTGGCCCACGACCAGGGCTTATACCACACGGGCTCAACATAACCAAACACCTTGGCAACTTTAAGTGCTTCATCATATGTGCGATCGTGCAGTGTGCATTGGTCTTCTGTGTTGCGAGTGCGCCAGCGAAATGTAATGGTGCTGTACTTTTGTTTTGGGTCAATCATCGCCATTCACTCCCACGATTGATTTCGTCTTCAGTATACTGCCCGCCCATACGATCCGGGCTAGTAATCCAGTCTTGTACTGTGCAAGTAGGATTCTCTGGGGGTTGGCACTTTTCAACGTCAGCAAGAATCTTGCTCAGTTCATCGATGTTAATTTCCAGCCACTGTTTGATGATGTAGTAGCCTTCTTTATTGCTGACACGAAGCCCGTCGAGCATGGCTTGCTTGCCTGCGATTGTGTTACGCAGATTTTGTGCTACGGTTTGAATGTTCATTTTAACTTTCCTCTACTTCACAAGCAAAACCTTCTGCTTCAAGTTCATCAACGACTTCTTGAACTTCAGACTCTTCTACACTACATTCTTCAGCCATCAACACACCGTTGACGTACCCTTTGATTGTGTATGTTTTCATATTAAGCCTTAACCTTGAACAGTTGGAGTTCCATTTTGAACAGAGTTAGTGCATAGCCAACTGCCTTAGGGTTAGTAGGTTTGCGGAAGTAGAACCACTTAGGGCTACGAACAACGTCAAAGCTCCAACCAATTGCATCCAGCAGGAACGAGCAAGCAACCAGGGGCAGGATAAAGATCCAAAACACGCTGGCAACAAAGATAGTTTGAGTGCTTTCGTACGGTGTACGAACTGCGGCAATAGCCTGGAGCACGAAAACGATTGCGATGTAACCAATTGCGTATTCCATTTTAAACTCCTGTTTGTTGCTGTCTATGTGTTTATTATACGATCTTTTGGATAACCCGTCAACCAGATGGGTTATTCGTCGTCTGAAGTCCAAGCGCCATAACCCCCGCGGCAGGAGTCATCATAGGGCTGAATAATAGTGTATGCTTTAGTATTATCTTTTTTCCACAAATCGTATGCAAAACTGTGGGCATTGCCCAGGTTATCGTGCTCCAGCAAGATTGCTGTTTCATCATAGGCAAAACAATCGTTTACATCTGTGCATTCGTAAACGCGGTACAGGCTCTTGGGGAATTGTGTATTTGCCATTTCAGCTCCTTACTGTCTATGCTGTTATTATAGCAAAAAAGGTACTTTGGGTCAACCAAAATACCGTTGTATTTTTGCAACAAAAAGGTAATACTTAATACTACATTAAAAAGTGTAACCCTTTTGCTTACCAGCTAAAATGTCCAGGATTTCTGTTTTCCTGTATTCTTCGCGGCAACTTTGTGGCATACCAATACTACCTACAACTGCCATACAGTCCCAACAACGATAGCCATAGCCGGCGCCTTCGTCAAAGTATGCAGTCCCGCCACATGGCATCTGGATGGGCTTGTATGCTTCAATCATCGCCAAACCTTGCTTTATATTCTGCTTCGCGTTCTGCGGCATGTTCGTCGCATAGTGTTTTAATCCAGCCAGTGTTGCGACTCTTACCCGGCTTGCCGCAAATTTCACAATGCTTATCTGCCCATGCTTCTGCCATACGCACCATGCCGTAAACTTGCTCATCTCCGCCATCGTAGTAGAAGCGTAGGCCGCCAAACTTTTCTTTAATTTGTGCAACTACAACTTGCTCTACATCCTCAGGAATTTTATGGTTGTAAGGGTTATCAGCAAGCAAACGTTCGCGAGTTTTCTTTACGTGATTAATGTGGCTTTGAATGTTAGCACATAGGCTTTCAAGAATAGGCCACCAACCTACACCTACGCAGAGGCCGCCGTAGGGTTGGGCAAACATCTCCGGGTATGCTTCTTCCATCTTTTTAGCAAATGCATCGTATTGTTCTTCAGTGTAATGACTCATTGTTCTACTCCAAAATGTTCTTCAATTGCATATACCGCATCTTCTTTTAACCTGTATGCGGCAAACAGGGCGGCCGCAGAGTAATGTTTCTCAGTAGGCTTCTTAGAAAATTCGTGCCATTCATTGCCTTGTTCTACTAATACTTTGCAACAATCTTGTACAATTAGTTCAGCAAGACGCTTTGCACGACCTGCAAGCTCGGGTGCCGCATAGCCAGCTTCTAACATTAATTCACGTAAACGTTCGTTCATACATACCATCCTCTTGGGTGATTCTTTGTATCTTGTTCCCATTGCTTTCGTACCATGTCGTTCCATTCGTTAACACTCTTACCTTGCAGTTCACGAATAACATGCCCACCACCTGATTTAACTAAGATGGGATACCACTTGTGGTCTTCATAGCGAGGAACAATGCGATATGTCACTTAAACAATCCTTTTCGGTCTACGCCTGTTTCATAGTATTCACGTGCGGCACCACTGTAATACATTACCTCGCCGCATTGTGTACACTTGTAACGATGTAGGTCGAGGTCTACGGTAGTGATCTCAGTACGGTATTCCCACTCTCCAATCATCTCTCCAGAATACCAATCTTCGGTTTCTACCCAACGTTCAGTTGTTCTTTGATGATTACATGCCATTGTCAATCTTCCTGCACAGGTTCATATAAGTATCGGGACTAACATTCAACGCATTTAGCCATTTATTAAAATACCTTGCAAGTGCATCGCTACGCTCGTGAGTACCATAATGATAAGTGATAAAGTCTTTTCTATTTTGCACCTTGTCAGCAATGAGCATTTCATTTACTTCAAGAATAGGACTTAGCTTTAGCTTCCAGTCTGTATCAATTTTATCACTCAAGTATGCATTAGCGATGTTGCGGTACTCCATAGTCAATAGCAACACATGAGGTTCAACAAAACTTGCCATGTAGTAGTTTTCCAGCAGGTCATCATCTGCTTGGAACAACGGGTGCAAGCAGAATGCCTTCTTGGTTGTTTCTACTGCACCAATCTCTTTGAGAATGATTAAGCCTTCGTTGATGTGATTAATCAGCGGCACACCGCTACGCTTGGCACACCTGTCCCCGTAGTGTTTAGCAATTAACTTGTACTCAACAGAGTTCTTAATCATTCTTCAACTCCGAAATGTTGTTTAACTGACGTTCCACATCCACGCCAAAAGCCACCGTTTTGGTCTGCAACATCAGCACATCTCCGAACAATCAACTCAGCAAAGTGTTCTAGAAATTTGTCAGTCACACACTCAAGTCCGTAATCGCTAGTGTCGCTGGCCTGGTCGGCAAGTTCTTTGATTAGTTTATTCATTGTGTGATCCTAAATCCAACGCACCAAAGATCTACGCGAGCAAACCAATTGCCTTCGTTCTTGCCAAAGCCGACTCGTAGCATGCGGTTCTGTTTATCTAAATTAATCGTCGTCAATGTCATCTTCAAATCCTGCGAACTCTTTGGTATGATCTGTTATATTGTAATCTTTAAGATTTAATCTGCTACGCCGTGGAATGTCCCCGCGAACAAATTCGTACTTGGTATAAAAGCCAAGACCTGCATCAATCTCAACAACTGTTTTTCCATGCCATGGTTTACCAAGGATGTACTTTACCTTAACCCACTTTGTGTTGTTTTCTGGTGCGCCTGTGTATTGACTTGAGAAGCTGTATGAGTCACTGTATCCTCCGCTCATGCTGTTAAGCGAAAGCGGACGGCACCAATCCTCAGCATCTACTGTATCAGTGGCTTCAAGCATTTGTAGGTTTATCATTTTTAAACGCTGTATAAATCAAAGGTGCAAACAAAAGGGTTACAAAGATGTCCCATTTCCAAACTACTGCATACAATAGTTCGGGCCAGATCATCCATACATAGCAGTTAAGCAATGCAATTGCGTAGATGAAGTATAGCGCAACTGACTTCATTTTGCAACCTCTTTTGCATGATCGTCAACTAACTTAATTAATGGATCGTGCTCAATAATTACTAGTCGGTCCAATGCTCGTATTGCTTGCTTACTATCATTTAGGTATAGCTTGTCACCTTCGATCTTTGTTACTGTACAAATCTCAAGTCGAGGACTATTACCCCAAATTATTGCTCTTGCAACTTTGCAACCCACTGTAAATGTAAATCCTTGGATGTCTTTCATTTCTTTTCCTTAAAACGGAATGTCATCGTCCCAATCTGCGGGCAGTTCTACCTTCTTGGGCTTAGGTGCAACATAGTCGGGGTTGTGGAAGTTGTCAAACACGGTCTGATAATCATAACTAGGCAAACTACGCAACCGATCCTGGTTGTCACACAAGATTTCAGTCTTGTCAAGATCAGACCAAGGCTCCCATGGGAGCCAAACAGTAACATGACCGTTGTTGTAAGTACCTTCCCATGCCCCGTTGACTACCCAAAACTCAAAGTGAGTAGGTGAGTATTCCTGCTTAACTTCAACAAGCAAACTTGGTCGATCTTTAGTTCCTAGCATTAGTCGCACGATTTAGTAATCCTTGATAATATTGATACAGGCCTAAGATTTGGTTCCAGTCACGCGGATGGCCGCATCTTAGATTGCGCCCATAATACTCAACTTGACTGCGAATAAATTCTAGGCTCATACAGACTTGTCCAATTTTTGTCCAGGCTGGTCGTCAACTACTTCTTTACCTGACTTATCGTAGGTAGTAAACTTTGCCGATTCAACCTTATGTGTTGCTACCCCACCATTTATAGAAACATAAGTGTGCGTTTCTATTGTATAGTCTACTGCATCAATCTTTGTGTACCTGCTCTGTATCTCATAAGGGATAGGCAGAGCAGGTTCAATCTTTGTCATAGCTTTTCGCCAGCTTCAAATCCGCGGAAGGTCTTAAAGCGGGGGAACCGCAAACTGTAAGTACCGTCTTGGTTTTGTGTAATAGCATCAGCCCTTACTTCAACCATTTGACCAATAACGCTACTACGGTTAGCCCAAATGCTATCTCGCTGATCATCAGTAAGGCCACTACCAACATTGACGGTAATGTCTCGCCCGTCATCTGATCCGCAGCAAACAAGTGCGCCCAGTCGTCCAGCATTCTTTCCAGTGCCTTCTTCAACATCAACCACCTCTAAGGTAACTTCTATAAATGGCTTGAGTTTGAGCCAACTTACAGTTCGTTTACATTCGTAAGGTGCGTCAACATCTTTAATCATGATGCCTTCGTACCCGCCGGCAATGGCTTGGGCATTAATCTCACGAAAACGTTTTTGACCTGCGGCAGTATCTAAATCTACAAGTTCTTGCGCTACGATTTCAATGTTAGGAGTTTCTTCTGCCCACAAGTCTTTCCAAGCAAGAAGTTTTTCACTGCGTTCGCTTTGCTTACGGTTCCACTTGCCTTTGTTAAATGCATCAAGAGTCAAGAAGTCAAACAAGTGCAACACGCTGTCGCTGGCTTCGACGTTGCTCTTACGATGCACTTGCTTCATAAGATCTTGGAAGCTAGAGCTCATAATCTCACCGTCGAACACTACTGCTTCGGTAATGCCTGTAACAGTTTTTGCAAACTGCTCCTTGATGTGCGGGAAGTTTACCAATTCCTTGCCATTGCGACTAAATTGATCAACGCGACCATCTGGATAAACAATAGTAATAACTCGTACCCCATCGAGCTTGACCTCAATGAGCTTTTTTCCAGCCACTTTGGTTTCATGATTAGCACTATCATGAGCAAGCTGGCAACTAAAAACAGGAACTGCATAATTGGCCCACTTCTTTCCTACAACCTTGTTGATTGTCTTTTCACTTACGCCGCAACGCAGATCTTTAGTAAGGATAGGCAAGTACCAATCGTTCCATTCACTTTGTTTTGCAGTTGTCAGGCAAAGCTCAATAGCATCACGTGCATCGTGTCCGGTAAGTTTGCGAGTAGCAAGGTCGTCTGCCAGCTGACGGAAGGCAGCCCAGGGCAGACCTTGACCATCTGGGCCACCGTGCTTAGGAACTTTCTTGACACCAAAGGTTACCATGGGGTCAAGTGCAAGACGCATGCCTTCAAACAGTTCTGCATTACCAGCTGTAGCTTCAGCTTCAAGGATACCTTCCTTGTCAAGGCGGCTAGGGTGATCGTTTAGTGTACGCAGGACGCTGTCGCAATGTGGCATAATTATCTCGCTAAAATTTGTTGGGGGCCTTTACGCCTGCCCCCTGACAGGCGTTTGCAGTGCTTAGGCTGCTTTAGCTTCGCCACCGGTCTTAATAAGATCGGCAACTTTGCGCTTGGTGCGCTTGGCAAGCTCGTCGGCAATAGCAATGCCGGCAACGCCCGGTAGATTCTTGGCATGCAAGAATTCTAGGGCTTCAACTTTGGTAACAGGCTTAGGTAGCTCGTACAGTTGGATGTCAGTGTGACCAGTTTTGACCAGCGTCTTAATGCGAGTCATATCGGTTGCGAAACGGGCCTTAGTTTTGCCATCTTTAGTAGAGTAGCCAGCCACGGTAAAGAGTTTTTCAGACATTTACAATCTCCTGTGTGTGTCTAAGTTTAGCAAGAAAACCGCTTGCTGTCGGACATGAGCATCGCGCCCATATTCTTATTATACCATAAAGTGATCTCTAGGTCAACCACTTTTTGGTAACTTTTCAAAATTTTGTTTGGCCCAGTTTGGCAATCATAAATTGGCCCTTCCAATCTTCGGGCAACAGGTCCAATTTATCAGCAACATACCGATAGCCCTTACGCTGTTTCTTGTAAGCCTGGTCCTCTGCATCAAGGACTGAATCATAGTGCTTGAAGCTCAACGAGCCGCGAGTACGACCCCAAAAGCTAATTGCACCATCGTTGGTAGTAGTCCAGCCCCAAATCTTGTCTGACTTGTCGTCTTTAAAATGATACAATGAAATCATGGGCGACCTTTCAATAACCACATTACAACATCTTCTTTGTCAACTAGGCAAACATCTTTACTGAACTTGGTAACTGCTCGGGTGGTGTTACTTTTGTCCATAAGGATCATTTTCAAACTACCACGGCCGTTGTCCCTAGCCTTGCCTAATGCTTTAACCTGATAAATGTTGCTGTAAAAAACAACATAGTCATCAATCTTAATCTCGCGATCAATCATATCAGTTAGCATTAAGCACCTCTGTAATATGTTTGCAAGCGCCACGGAAGGTAAAGCCAGGGCAAGTGCAAGTCTTTGCTTCGGGATCAATCCAGTAGCTGTTGCCTTTGCTACCTTTAACTTCAATGAGTTGGCTTTCAACTTTTACTTTGAAAAGTTTTGAGTCAGCCTTAACAAACTTACGACCGCGCTTGTCAATTGACATTGGCTTTTTAAAGTATTCCGGGGCACCTTCACCAAACTTGATATATGCAACGGCTTTTTGTCCGTCGAACAAGTAGATGTGATTGGGCTGACGCTTAACGTCTTTCCACTCAGTAACTTCGCGCAGTGCTTCCATATCAGTTGCTCAATGTATGAATAAATGCCAGCTGTTCGTCAACTTTCATAACGTCCTTAGGATAAACGTTAGTAGTATCCCAATTTACCCATTGCTCGTTGACATAATTGCGAACCCAGCTTGCTGTGTATTTTACTTTAATCATTTTAGGACCAAAGCCAACAACTGTTCCTGTAACTAGCCCTTTATATTTTGGAGGGTTGAAAACAACCATGTTCCCGACTGCTAGTTCTTGGTTGACAATGTCTTGCATTGTAAACTCCTATTAAGCTTCAACGGTGTAAGGCTTGTTCCAGCGACCAATGTTGACATCAATGTACCAGCCCACATCAAAGTAGTCAGTTTGGACGTCGCTACGGTCGTGGTTGCCGTTGTTCATAGCAGGGATCAGTTCGCTAAGGAAATGATATGCTTCGCCGTTGAAATGATCTTTGTACCAGTAAGGGTTAACTTGGATACCGAACTTTTCTGCAGACTGGCGGGCTTCAGGAGTACTGCCAAAATCGTTGATAAAGTCAATGCGTCCCGATTTGATATTAACAACCAAGGTGCTGTGATTGCGAACTGCAATGCTAGCCTTGACGCCATACTTTTTGCAAATAGCCTTAATGGTGGGGGCCAGTTTTGCTTTCAAATCTTGGGATACATAAGCCATTTCAAACTCCTGTTTTGTTAACCTATGTATAGATTATAGTGGTTCTAGCCCAAAAGGTCAACCATTTTCTACCATTTTGGGCTAGATTTTTTGTTGTTTTTATGCAACAAAAAGGTAATACTTAGGGTTTACCGGCTTAGCATCTCAATTTGCAGGATTTGTGCAAGTGCGTCAGCTAAGTTTTCGTCCGGGGTAATAATGCTGAGCTTGACTTGATTACGGTCCTTGATGCGGTCGTAGTATTGCACTTTTACAATCTTTCCGCCTGCCGCAGGAATAACGGAAAAGTGCAGAGCCATGTCATGATCAATCCGCAGATCGTCATCATCTCGGTCAATGGCAATTGGCATGTCAGGGCTGTCGTCTGCATAGAGCCAATTTCTAATTCGTTGCCGAAATGTAAGTTTCATCTTTTCCCTTTTCTTTTCAACTAGGCGCTTTTCAAGCCGATTAATGCGTGCCTGGCTTGCTGACGTAACGCTTCCTGTTAGTCCATGTCCATTCATAGCATGAACCTTTTCAATACTGACATGGCTTCTGGGTATTGACGTGCGCTGTCTGGGATAGTTTGATCTAGTGCCGCTAAAATAATCATGCGTTGAAGCAAATCGGCAGTGTCTTGATCATCTTCGTCAAGCAGGTGATACCACTCAAGGTATTCTCGTTCAGAGTCTAGGCTCCACATATGGTCAAGCATTTGCACTTGGTAGCCAGTGAGGCCGTCAATGTGAATGTCTTTATCGTTCATTATTCATCCTCCGGATATTCGTAGTAGCCTACTACGTTAGCAATGTCAGCTACAAGGTTAGGAGCTTCTTCGTAAACGCGATCTTCACAACAAACTTCTTCGCAACAAACACGTTGGTCATCAATGAATTTTGTGCAAACTTTCCACAACGCCATTAGTTCAGCATGTGTAGGTCCAAGAGTGTTGTGCATATCAAATCTCCATAACGTAATTGTAGCAGGACTTTTCTTGCTCGTCAACCCAATGACTATATTCTTGGCAAAAATCCTGATACTCGTGGTACTCGTCTTGGACTGCTTGTGGGTACATTTCCAGATAGCGCCCTACCATGCTAACTAGAGATGAATCAAGATTGTCGGTTACTTTTGCTAGGTTAGGCCATTGTTCGTTCATTCTTCAACTCCGAAATGTTCTCTGATTCGTTGCGCTACAAATGAGTCCTTATCAAATGTACCAGCTTTTGTAGCCGAAACCCGAGCACATTCCCGAACAATCAACTCGGCGAACTTTTCCGCACTAAAGTGGGTCGTTTCGTAGTGCATGTTATTAGTCGGATCAATTGCAATGCCGGGTACTTGTGCCCGTCTGTAAAGTTCAAGCATTCGTTCGTTCATTTTTCAACTCCGAAATGTTGTTTAATCTTAGCAACACCGATACTCACTGCCGCTATATGTGTAGCATCAACTAATTTCTGGTGTTCTTCATTGGAAATTTTCAGTGGCGTTAATTCTTGTAATTGGTTCAAA